>ERZ773263.6-NODE-6-length-281606-cov-71.904110_pt1 | contig 281606 bp, 210 predicted proteins | sample MGYA00511076_ERZ773263 | MGnify/ENA primary metagenome ERZ773263 (study PRJEB29015, sample SAMEA2738155) | human oral metagenome | biome: human oral; feature: human-associated habitat; material: saliva | place: China | collected 2195 ... | reverse complement strand
GCCGCGCAGGTCGCGGCCGCGGTACCGAACTGCCCAAGCGCGAACGCCGCGCACCCGGCCGCCCCTACCGCTCCGGCGAAGCCTTCGCCCACGAGCGCGGCGAGTACCGCGTCAGCAACTACGCCGGCCCGCACCGTCCCCGCCGCCCCCGCAACGCGCCGGTCGACCATTACGAGTTTTACGACCACGACGGCGTGCGCCTGCAGAAGCTGCTGGCTCAGGCCGGCGTGGCCTCCCGCCGTGTGTGTGAGGAAATGATTACCGAGGGCCGCGTCACCGTCAACGGTGAGGTCGTGACCGAACTGGGTGTGCGCGTTGACCCCTCCAAGGTGACCGTGCAGGTGGACGGCATGACCGTGCAGACCAACGACAAGCTCGTCTACATGGCCTTCAACAAGCCCGCCGGCGTGGTCTCCACCATGGAAGACCCCGAGGGTCGCCCCTGCATCTCCGACTTCCTGCGTTCCTCCATGAGCGAGCGCGTGTTCCACGTGGGCCGCCTGGACGTCGAGACCGAGGGCCTGCTGCTGCTGACCAACGACGGCGAGCTGGCCAACCGCCTGACCCACCCCTCCTACGAGGTACCCAAGACCTACCTGGTGCAGGTGCCCGGCCCCATGGAGCCCGGCGTGGGCGCAGCCATGAAGAAGGGTATTCGCCTGGAAGACGGCGTGACCCGCGTGGACGAGTTCAAGCTGGTGGATTCCACCCCCGGCCACGTGCTCGTTGAGGTGACCATCCACTCCGGTAAGAACCGCATCGTGCGCCGCCTCTTCGACGCCGTCGGCTACCCGGTCGAGCGCCTGGTTCGCGTTGAGATGGGCCCAATCCGCATCGGTTCGCAGAAGCAGGGCACGATTCGTAACCTCTCGAAGGTGGAGATCGGTCACCTGCTCGCTTCGGTGGACATGTAAGAATCCGAGGAGAATGTCATGAGCCCCTCTACGACATCCCTTCCGCCGGAGCTGCCGATGAGCCCGACCCTGAACGGCCCGGTGCTCATTATCGGCTCCGGTCTGCTGGGCGCCTCGATTGGTCTGGGCCTGCACGCGGCCGGGTACGAGGACGTGTACGTTCAGGACATTTCACCCACCGCCGAGGCCGTGGCGCAGGATATTGGCGCCGGCACGAGCTTCTCCTCCCTGACGGAGGACCAGCGGGCCCGCTTTGAGCCGCAGCTGGTGGTTGTGGCCGCCCCTCCGGATGTGGCCGGCACCGTGTGCGCGCAGGCCCTGCGGACGTACGGGCCGCGTCCCGAGACCGGCTACCCCGGCGCCACGGTGACCGATGTGGCCTCGGTGAAGGTACGGCCCCTGGCGGATGTGCTGGCCTCCGGCGCGGATGCGTCGCGCTACGTGGGTTCGCATCCGATGGCCGGCCGTGAGAAGTCCGGGCCGGTGGCGGCCCGCGGTGAGCTGTTCCAAGCGCGCCCGTGGATTATCTGCGAGCACGATTCGGTTCGCCCCGAGTGCGTGCGCCTGGTGCGTTCCGTGGCGGTGGAGCTGGGCGCGATTGTGACGGCGCTGAGCGTGCAGGAGCACGATCATACGGTGGCCCTCATCTCGCATGTTCCGCAGGCGATGAGCTCGTTGCTGGCCTCGCGCCTGCAGGATACCCCGCTGTACGCGCTGTCCCTGGCGGGTCAGGGGCTACGCGATACGGTGCGTATCGCGGCTTCTGACCCGACGCTGTGGGTTCAGATCTTTGCGGCGAATTCCGAGCCGATTGTGCAGACCCTCTACGGGGTTCGCGATGACCTGAACCGGCTCATCTCGACGTTGGAGAACCCGACGGCTTCCGGCGCTCGCCTGGATTTGGCGCAGCTGATGAGCGAGGGTAATGCTGGTGTCGCCCGCATCCCGGGTAAGCACGGTACGGCTCCGGCGGCCTTCGCGACGATGACGGTGCTGGTGGACGATACCCCCGGCACCCTGGCCCGATTGCTCGCCGAGATTGGTGAGTTGGGCGCTAATATTGAGGACCTGCGGCTGGAACACTCGACGGGTGCTCCGGTGGGTATGGCTGAAATCTCGGTCAACCCCTCGATTCTGGAGTCGCTGGTCCGCGATTTGTCGGCCCGCGGCTGGCGCGTGGTGAAGTAGAGTTAATGCTGTATTTTCCGGCATGGAGCGAGACGAATTAAAGGAGTGCAATGCACGAGAACCCTAAACTGACGATTGCTATCGACGGACCTTCCGGCTCCGGCAAATCGTCTGTGTCTAAGGAAGTGGCCCGTCACTTTGGCCTGGCCTACCTGGATACCGGTGCGATGTACCGCGCCGCAACCTACCGTGTGCTGGAGCTCGGCATTGATCTGAACGATGCCGAGGCCATCGCGAAGGCCGTCAAGGAGATGCCCCTGGTGTTCGGCACGAACATCAACGAGGAAGAGATCATGATGGGCTCCACCGATATCCGTGAGGAGATTCGTAGCGAGCGCATTTCTTCGGCCGTGTCTGCCGTGGCTTCGGTTCCGGCGGTGCGCGAGTACCTCATCGGTCTGCAGCGTTGGACGATTGACCACGCCGTGAACGGTATGGTCGCCGAGGGTCGCGATATTACGACCGTGGTGGCTCCCGATGCTGACGCACGCATCCTGCTGACCGCCTCCGAGGAGGTGCGCATGGCTCGCCGCGGCCTGGAGAACTCCGAGAAGTCCGGCGCTTCGGGTGATTTGAGCAAACAGATTGCTGAGCGTGACGCGAAGGACGCGAAGGTCAATAACTTCATGGAGGCCGCCGAGGGCGTGACCCTGGTGGACAGCTCGGACCTTGATTTTAATGAGACGGTCTCCGCGGTGATTAACGCCGTGAACGACCAGTTGAAGGCGAAGCGCGCGGGCTAGGTTCCGTGGAAACGCCGGGGGAGCGGGGTATTCGCTCCCGAGAAGACGCTGAGCCGCGCTCGCGTGCTGACCGATGGGTTGGCCGCGGGGCGGGTAGAGAAAGGAGCGCGCATGGCTGAGGACGCTATCCGCGACGATTACGAAGAGAAGTACCTGGGCGGTGGCGAGGACGACGTTACTGAGCGCCTGGCTGAGATTGACGACGAAACCGCTGACCAGCGTGCCCAGGCCCTGCTGGAGGGTCTGGAAGACTACGACCTGGATGAAGAGGACCGCGCCCTGCTGGGTGCCTGGGGCTTCGACATTGAGGAAGAGGAAGAGCAGCTGGCCGATCCGGTGGTGGCGATTGTGGGTCGCCCGAACGTGGGTAAGTCGACCATCATCAACCGTATTCTGGGCCGCCGTGAGGCCGTGGTGGAGGATAAGCCGGGCGTGACCCGCGACCGCGTGTCCTACAAGGCCGAGTGGCTGGGCAAGAGCTTCACCCTGGTGGATACCGGTGGCTGGGAGTCTGATGCCCGCGGTATTGATGCTCAGGTGGCCGATCAGGCCGAGATTGCGGTGGAGCAGGCCGATGTTGTGGTCCTGGTGGTGGATGCCCGCGTGGGCGTGACCGCCTCGGATGAGCAGATTGTGCGCATGCTGCGCCGCGTGAAGAAGCCGATCATTCTGATTGCCAACAAGATTGACGACGCCCACCTGGAGCCGGAGATTTATAACCTCTGGTCGCTTGGCATGGGTCAGCCGTTCCCCGTTTCGGGTCTGCACGGCCGCGGCCTGGCGGATGCCCTGGACGAGATCCTGGAGGTCATGCCGGAGCACTCGCAGTTCGCGCAGCCGGAGGCGCTGGGCGGCCCGCGTCGTGTGGCCCTGGTGGGTCGCCCGAACGTGGGTAAGTCATCGCTGCTGAACAAGCTGGCGGGCTCTGAGCGTGCCGTGGTGAACGACCTGGCTGGTACGACTCGTGACCCGATTGACGAGATCATCGAGCTGGGCGGCTACCCCTGGCGTTTTGTGGATACCGCGGGTATTCGCCGTCGCCAGCACATGGCGAAGGGTGCGGAGTTCTACTCTTCGCTGCGTACCCAGACCGCTCTGGAGCGTTCTGAGGTGGCCGTGGTGCTACTGGATGTTTCCGAGCCGATTTCTGAGCAGGATGTGCGCATCGTGCAGACCGTGATTGACTCGGGCCGCGCGATGGTTCTGGCCTTCAACAAGTGGGATACCCTTGACGAGGATCGCCGCGAGATGCTGGAGCGCGAGATCGAGCGCGACCTGGCGCACGTGAAGTGGGCTCCTCGCGTGAATATTTCTGCGAAGACCGGTTGGCACAAGGACAAGCTGGTCCCGGCCCTGGAGCACTCGCTGGAGTCGTGGGATTCGCGTATTCCGACAGGCCGTCTGAACGCATTCCTGGGTGAGATTGTGGCCGCGCATCCGCACCCGCTGCGCGGTGGCAAGCAGCCGCGCATCCTGTTCGGCACTCAGGTGTCTTCGCGCCCGCCGAAGTTTGTGCTGTTTACGACCGGCTTCCTGGATCCGGGCTACCGCCGCTTCATTATGCGTCGTCTGCGTGAGACCTTCGACTTCACCGGCACCCCGATTGAGATTTCGATGCGCGTGCGTGAGCGCCGCACCCTGGGCGAGCGCCAGAGTGCGAAGGCTAAGAAGGGTAAGGGTGGCCGCCGTTAGCGCGGTCTCGGCTCCTTGAATCGGAATGGGCTGCGCGCCGGGGTGACGGGTTGTGCCGTGGCCCCGGCACGCGGCGCGTTCGGCACCGGTTGCGTTTTTGAGAACAGGGTCGGCGGACCGACAGCAGATGCGTCCAAAAGATTTTTAAGATTTTTTCTAAAAACCGTGAATCTGGCTTGCGAGGTGCCGAAAACACCGGTATAGTTATTCGAGTGTTCGGGGGAAACCCCGGGCTAATCGTGAATAACGAATCGGGTTGTGGCGCAGCTTGGTAGCGCACTTGACTGGGGGTCAAGGGGTCGCAGGTTCAAATCCTGTCAACCCGACAGATAAAGCTCCGGGAGGATTTTCCTTCCGGAGCTTTTTTGTATGCTCTGAATCTTATACGGGCCATTTATCCGATTCGCGAGTATCGGCTGTTTGGCGCGGCTGACGCGGTCGTGCGCTCGCTGGCGGTTAGAAAGTCCTTGCGCTTGTTCCACGCGTTGATGGAACCCTGGGCTAGGCCCGAGGAACCACTGAGCAATCTCTCCCGGCGAGAGCCTAGCTGACCTGTGCGCCAAGTGTATGTTGCGTTATGTTACCTCCCGCGGGCGCGGATTTGGACGGGGGAGGGAGGGACCGAGCCGCGAAACTGCCGATGGGACGGGTAGTTTGGGTAGAAATGTAAATATGAGCTTGAATCTAAATGTTGGAATACATCTGAATATGTGGGTATTCGATGGTACATTGGATACCAAGGAACCGTGTTTAAAGTTACGCAAACTACCCTTCAGGGGTTTAGATTTCTTTGATATATCAAGGAATATTTGGGTTTATGTAACCTAAACACGGTCTGGCACACTCAGAATTCACAGCCGTAAAACCAACATAAACCCACGCGAAGACACCTCTTCGCACAGTACCTTTCTGGCACGACGAGAAGGGCGCTCTCGGTATATCCCGCAGGGCAGGGAATTAGGCAGGTTTACGGCATAACGATCCCGCCCCTCGGGGCGCGGAAAGGAACGCAATACAATCATGTGGCAGCAAGTCTACGACCCGCTGCACTCGAGCGCGCTCTCCGCACTCGTGGCAGCAGTCCCGATTATTTTCTTCCTTCTGGGCCTCACCGTCCTGAAGCTCAGCGGTATTAAATCTGCCGTTATCTCCCTGGTGCTCGCACTGGTCATCGGTTGCGCTATCTTCGGTATGCCCATCACCGCTGGTGCAGGCTCCATCCTCTACGGCTTCCTCTCGGGCATGTGGCCCATCGGCTGGATCGTGCTCATGGCAGTGTGGCTCTACCGCATTTCCGTGCGTTCCGGCGGCTTTGAAATCGTCCGCTCCTCCATCTCCTCCATCTCTACCGACCAGCGCATCCAGATGCTGCTGATCGCATTCTGCTTCGGCGGCTTCCTTGAAGGCGCTGCAGGCTTCGGTATCCCGATTGCTATCTGTGCTGCACTGCTCGTGTCCCTGGGCTTCAACCCGCTCAAGGCCGCAATGTTCGCACTGATCGCTAACGTGAGCTCCGGTGCATACGGCGCTATCGGTATCCCCGTGACCACCGCAGCAACCCGCGGTGGCGTGGACCTGCACGCACTGTCCATCGAAATGGTCCTGGTTATCCAGATCATGGCGGCTCTCATCCCCGTACTGCTCGTTGCTATTCAGGACGGTCTGCGCGGTATCCGCGAAGTCGGTCTGGTGGCACTGATCGTTGGTCTGATTTACTCTGGCGGCCAGTCTGTCCTGCTCGCAGGCCTCGGTAACCCCGAGCTCGTCGACATCATCCCGCCGCTGTTGGCTCTGATTGCTCTGGCACTCATCATGCAGAAGTGGCAGCCCAAGAACATCTTCCGTGAGCCCACCGCTCCCTCCCTGGAGGAAGTTGAGGCTCAGCAGAGCGTCAAGCACTCCGGTGGCAAGATCCTCAAGGCATGGAGCCCCTTCGTCTACCTGTCCGTCGTGATCCTGCTCTGGTCTACCGCGATGAAGCCGCTCTTCGCTAAGGGTGGTCTGCTAGCCTTCAGCAACATTACCTTCCCCGTTCCGTGGCTGCACCAGAGCATCCAGCAGGCAGCACCGATCGTTCCTACCCCCAAGGCATTTGACGTGACCTACACCTGGAACATCATTGGTGCTTCCGGTACCGCAATTCTGGTGGCTGCCATCATCACCATCCTGACCTCCTCCATCAGCTGGGGCGAGGCTATCGAGGAACTCGGCGCAACTTGGAAGCAGCTGCAGACCCCGATCATCATGATCTGCCTGGTTATGTCCGTTGCTAACGTCATGAACTACGCGGGTATGATTACCTCTATCGCACTGGCTGTTGCCGCTGTGGGTGCAATCTTCCCGCTGCTGTCCCCGATCATCGGTTGGATCGGCGTGTTCGTGACCGGCTCCGTGGTGAACAGCAACATCCTCTTCGCTGGCCTGCAGGCTACCACCGCACATCAGATTGGTGTCAGCCAGACCTTGCTGATTGCATCTAACACCGCCGGTGGTGTGATGGCGAAGATTGTTTCCCCGCAGTCCATCGCAATTGCCGCCGCTGCTGTGAACAGCTCCGGCGAGGAATCCAAGATTACCTCCATGGCAATCAAGTACAGCGCAATCCTGCTGGCTATCACCTGTGTTTGGGGTTACGTTCTGTCGTTGGTTATGCCTTCCTAATATTGGCTCGGGTGCCCCTGCCGGGAACCCCGAATCGTGGGGCGAGCCCCCGTCCACCTGCGTGGACGGGGGCTCGCCCGCGTATTGGAAGATGATTGCCCGTACACGGGTGGGGGAGTAGGGGTATTTCTGGCGAGCGCGTACATATCTGCTGAGCACCCGGTGGGGAAGAAAATGAAGAGGAAAACCGGGAGCTATTCGGGCGTAAAAATGCGGATGTGCCCCATCTGCGCAGACTTAAGGTAAACCTATCCTGAAGTAGCCCATGAGACCTGTTAGCGTTAGGGGATAAAGTCAAAAGTACCCAGAACTCGGAGGCGACCGCCCCGGGTTGGGTGGAGGTGCGGAGCCGTCGGCTCAAGCCTCCACCGCCCTCAAGCCGCTCTTTGCGGCTAACGGCCCGCTGGGCGTCGCAACCCTGACCTTCCCCATTCCCGGGGTGCACGAAGCTATCGTTACCGGGGCGGGCAAGACCGTAACAGCGACCTTCTCCTGGAACACCCTGGGGGCTTCCGGTACCGCAATTCTGGTGGCGGCACTGATTACCGTGCTGACCTCGAAGATTAGCTGGGCTGAGGCGTTCGAGGAGTTTGGCGGCACCTGGAACCAGCTGAAGATGCCGATTCTCATGATCTGCCTGGTGATGTCCGTGGCTAACGTGATGAACTACGCCGGCATGACCACCTCCATCGCGCTTGCGCTGGCTACGGTCGGTTCGCTCTTCCCGCTGCTCTCGCCGGTCATCGGTTGGATCGGCGTGTTCGTGACCGGTTCGGTGACCAACGCGAACGTGCTCTTTGCCGGCCTGCAGTCCACCACCGCAACCCAGATTGGTGTTGACCCGACCCTGCTGGTGGCCGCTAACACCGCCGGTGGTGTGATGGGCAAGATCGTCTCCCCGCAGTCGATCGCCATTGCGGCGGCGGCTGTGAATAGCGCCGGCGAGGAATCTAAGATTACCTCCATGTCTATCAAGTACAGCGCTATTCTGCTGGTCCTGGTGTGTGTCTGGTCCTACGCTCTCTCGCTCATGGTGGGCTAATGCCGCTCACGGGTGCGGTTTGTGGGGCGACGGCACGATAGCCTCCCGACAAGCCGTAATGCACCGGCCCCCTTCCCGATTGTCGACGGTCGGGAAGGGGGCCTTCGTGTTGAAGCGGGGAGTGTAAAGATGGCGTAAGGCTTGCGCTGTCCTCCCAGCCCGGGGGCGCGGAATACAGAGCATGGATAGTCAACATAGATAATCAATAAATGATAATGATACTCAAATGGTATTTCGCTCTGTAAAAGCTCCTAACATTCAACAAACGATGGTGATAACCTTCTATATGGGCATTGGCGCCGAAGGCGAGCTACGGACTGAGAGATTTTAGCCTCGAGGCCTCCGGCAAGATAACCGATGCCCCGTATCGTGCATATCCTTTCCCGCGCTACGCCTTCCGTCAGAGCCCAGCACACAGACACGATGTTGCTACGCCTTCCGGGCGAAACTCGCAGTAGCAGAGGCGGCGTGAGGTTGCGTCTCCGCACACCCCAAAAGGGTAAACGGGCGTACCTTAAAGCGACATCCAAGCCGCTGTAGGTACTCCTGCGGCGGGGAAGGACAGCATATGTGGTCTCAGACCTATGACCCTCTCAACGCCCCGGTGCTTTCGGCACTCGTGGCGGCATCCCCCATCATTCTTTTTCTGCTCTGCCTTACGGTATTCAAGCTCAGTGGCATTAAATCAGCCCTGATTACCCTTGTCCTCACCCTGGGTATTGCACTGGGTGTTTTCCGGCTACCTGTGACGGCGGCGGCCGGTTCAATCCTCTATGGTTTCCTCTCCGCGTTCTGGCCCATCGGCTGGATTGTGCTCATGGCTGTGTGGCTTTACCGCATCACGGTGCGTAGCGGAAAGTTTGCTGTCGTGCGAGCCTCGGTTTCCTCTATTTCACCGGACCAGCGCATCCAGGTGCTACTCATTGCCCTCTGCTTTGCCGGATTTATTGAGGGTGCGGCTGGTTTCGGCATCCCGATTGCTATCTCGGTGGCACTGCTGGTAGCCCTGGGATTCAACCCGCTCAAAGCCGCCATGCTCTCCCTGGTCGCCAACGCTACCGTGGGCGCGTACGGTGCGGTCGGTATTCCGGTGACCACCGGTGCCGCCATCGGTAACGTGGACCTGGGACATCTCTCCGACCAGATGGTCTGGGTTCTGCAGATTTTCGCGGCCCTCGTGCCCGTACTCGTGGTCGCCATTCAGGACGGCCTGCGGGGCGTCCGAGAGGTCGGCCCGATCGCTCTGGCTACCGGTATCGTGATTTCCGGCCTGCAGAGCATCATGCTGTGGGTCCTGCAGGCCCCCGAGCTCATCGGTATTCTGCCCCCGCTGGTCGGTCTGGTCTTCCTGGCAACTGTCATGCGTTTCTGGCAACCCAAGCACATCTATCGAGAGCCCACCGCCCCGACCCTGGAGGAGCTGGCGGGGAAGAAGGACCCGGCCTACAGCCTGCGTGAAATTGCCAACGCCTGGAGCCCCTTCATCTTCCTTTCCGCGACCATCCTGCTCTGGTCCACCGTGCTGAAGCCCGTCTTCGATGCTAATGGGCCGCTGGGCTTTGCAAACCTTAGCTTCCACGTGCCCGGTATTCACCACCAGATTGGTGATGGCGAGGGCCTGGCAATTCACGCGGTCTTCAACTGGAACATTCTGGGTGCCGCAGGTACCGCGATTCTGGTGGCGGCTCTGCTCTCCGCCCTGACCTCGAAGATTACCGTGCGTGAGACCCTGCAGGAGCTCAACGGATCCTGGCAACAGCTGAAGAAGCCCATTTATATGATTTGCCTGGTGATGTCCGTAGCAAACCTGATGAACTACGCAGGCATGACCTCTTCTATCGCTCTTGCGGTAGCTTCCGCCGGTGCACTCTTCCCGCTCTTCTCTCCCGCCATCGGCTGGGTCGGCGTGTTCGTGACCGGATCGGTCACCAACAACAACGTGCTCTTCGCGGGCCTGCAGGCAAGCACCGCGCAGCAGATTGGCGTGGACCCCGCTATGCTGGTGGCCGCCAATACCTCCGGTGGTGTGATGGGTAAGATTGTTTCCCCGCAGTCGATTGCGGTGGCGGTAGCCGCCGTGAACCAGGCCGGTCAGGAGTCGAAGGTTACCTCAATTACCATCAAGTACAGCCTCTTCCTGCTGGTGCTACTGTGCATCTGGACCTACCTCCTCTCTCTGTTCATGCACTAGCCCGTCCCCGACTTCTCCTCTGAAGAAGTACGAGGGCTGAAGGCTTCTCGAGCGCCCGTTGCTACACGCCGTAGCGGCGGGCGTTCACCGTATGCTCGGATGTTCGAATCTGAGCATGTGCTGCGGTGCAATGCAGACATTACCGGGGAAGAGTAAAATGGGTGCTTGTGCCCATGCACCGAAGACGACGCGTGCGGAGGCGGCCGCCGGGCTGCCGGTCAGACAGTTACCCGCCCGTATATTGCGATGGATGCACACCTGACAGACGACCTACTAGCATGAGGAGACGGCGATGCAGAGCCTTGCAACGGTTACCACCGTTTTCGCCTTCGTGGCAATCGCAATTCACATCTACATCTGGGTTATTGAGTCCTTCCTCTGGACCAAGCCCAAGGGCCGTGAAATCTTCGGCATGACCGAAGAATTTGCAGAATCCACCAGAGAAATGGCGGCCAACCAGGGCCTGTATAACCTGATGATCGCGTGGATTGCGGCAACCGGCCTGCTGGCTTTCTGGTTTGGTTCCCCGCAGGTTGGCGTGGCTCTGCTCTTCGCGGGCCTGGGCGCCATGGCTATCGCCGGCATCTACCTGTTCCTGACCTCCCCGGCTAAGCGTAAGCCCGCGTTGATCCAGCTGGTTCCGCCGCTGCTGTCCCTGATTTTCCTCTTCGTGACCATCCGCTAAGACCTGTCGGGCTCGCAGAGGAACGCTAATCTTCAGGCCGCGCGCTGCATCGAAAGATGCGACGCGCGGTTTTTCTATGCCCTCCGCGGTCGCGCCACGGCTGATCGCACCATGGGTGTAGAGGCGCGGCTAGTTGAAGAGGCCTGAGCATCCGCGCCGGTGCGAATCGAGCAGGTGCGCATCCACCATGCCCACCGCGCACATGAGCGCGTACGCGGTCACCGGCCCCAGGAAGACCCCACCCAACGCTTTGAAAGACTTGGCGAGCACCGCGGACTCGGCGGTATCGGTTGGAATCTCCTCCAGAGTGCGCGGTGCAATGGTCTCGTTCGGCGCAAAGGACCACAGCCATGCGGGGAGCCCACCCGGAATGCGCGTACCGTCGGGTAGGGTGCGCTCGCGCATCCGTTCCAGCTCTTCAATGCTTAGCGTTCGGCCCCGGCGACGAACCGTGCGCGGTACCTCGGCCTGCGGAGGTTCGGTGCGGCCCGCCTCGTTGGGGGCGGAGGAAGAGGCGATGAGGGGGAGCGGAATCCCCTCGGCGGGAAAGCTATCGGAAGCTGTGGCCAGCTCGCGCATCCGCAGGGTGAGCTTGGCATTGGAAATTACCGCCCGAATCTTGCGTTCGTTACGGATGATGCCCTCATCCTCGAGCAGTCGCGCAACATCTTGCTCGTTAAAGGAAGCCACACGCTCGGGATCGAACCCCTCAAAAGCTCGTCGGAATGCCTCACGTCGCGCAAGAATCGTACGCCAGGAGAGACCCACCTGGAACGCTTCGAGACTGAGAGCCTCGAAGAGCCCGCGCTCATCGGTGACGGGAACGCCCCACTCCGTGTCGTAGTAGCCGCGCAGGAGCTCCTCGGTGACCCACGCGGGGTAGCTCGGGGAGCTCTTGGCGGTGACGTTATTGGGAACCTGCGAAATCATGATTGCTCCTCTCTGAGAATCTCGGTCAATTCGCGCGCCCCGAAAATTATTCCGGAAATATGTTCTACTTAAACACTACCGCCCCGCGCGGTAATTTCGCAAGTATATTCGATATAGTTTTGGGTGAGGGATTGGAATCGAATACGAGCGTAGGAATACTGGTACGCAAAAAGGGTGGGACGCCCACCGATAAGCGGCGTACATCCCACCCTCTGCGCGGATTCTGTCTTCAGCCTCGCTTTGCTAGGTGAGCACAGCTGACGTTAGAAGAGCCTCGCCTCCCGCACCTCGGCGGGCTCCTCCAGAGCTAGCAGGAAACGCTTGCGGTCCACGCCCCCGGCATAGCCGGTCATGCTACCGTCAGCACCTACCACGCGGTGGCAGGGGATCATGATGGAAATCTTATTGCGGCCCACCGCCTGGCCCACCGCCTGCGCGGGGGCTCCGGGGCCCACGGCCCGCGAAATGGCGCCGTACGTGGTGGTGTACCCGGCCGGGACAGTCTTTAGATGCTCCCAGACGATGAGCTGAAAGTCCGTGCCCTCCGGGTCGAGAGGGAGGTCAAAGGAGGTGCGCTCGCGGGTGAAGTACTCGTCCAGCTGCGTGCAAGCCAGCGCGAGTAGCTGTGCGGCGGCGTATTCGCCGGCCAGTTCGTCATCTTCCGCCGTGCCGTGTTCTCGCAGGTAGGCCTCAGGATTTTCGATGCGTGTGCCCAGCTCGTGGGGGAGAGGGAAGTGCTTCTGCTCCTCGTACCAGAGGCCCGTGATGGCGTCGGCCTTGGCCGCGATATAGAGCGTGCCGACGGGGCTGTCGTGCCGGGTGTGCCACCGGGTGGCTCCCTCTTCCTCCGAAGCCAGCGGCGCGATGTGCGGGGGCTGAATATCAGCGGGCGGGTATTCGGCTGGCGGGGCTTCACCTGTTGAGAGGTCGGTGGGCTGGGGGTCCTGCACGTGCGGGGATGCGGTCGCTTCGGTCATGGTCTTCCTCGGTGGGCTTGCGGGCGTGTGCCGCGGCGCGGTTAAAGGGTGGTGCCCCTCCATCCATCATAGGGGAGGGGCACCTGTACGCCGTCATCTTAGCGTTCGGGCTATGCATCCTTATTTTCATGATGCAGGTGCGGCAGGTGAGTCGAGTGCAGATCGTGACCGAGCACGTCGTGCGCATCGGGGTCCTCAACGGGGAGTACATGCGAGTACTCGGAGTAATAGCGGTAGACGGCGTAAGCACCAATCACGCTCAGAACAATAGCCACGCCAAGGGCCCAGGGTACGGCCGCGGCGGAATAAATCAGCGAGAAGATAACGAGTAGCCAGGATAGCGCGGCGGCGAGAACCGAAACGTTCATGGCGATAATAGCAAGCTTGCGGCGACGAACATCGACCATGGGTGGCGCGGCCTAAGCCGCTTCCTCCTTTCGGGAGCCTATGCTCCGCTACGGTAAACATCGGTATGCATCGTGTGCGCGCCTATCGTTATCTACGACCATGAGCGCGCCCCTATCTGCTGATATATCCATTGTACGGCGCTTTCAATAGACAGAGAAGGTGGGCAGTGGCGGAGCGATGCGGCAGTCCGTATCGCAAGATGAATGCGGAATGTTTGCCCGGGGTGATGCCGGTCGGGCGGTTAAAGACCCGTCCGCCGCGGCGTACGAGACGGCGCGGCGGACGGCGATAGGAGCTGTACATGTAGCAATAGCGCGAACCGGCGAGTCCAGCGGGAAAATACATGAAAACCATGCAAAAGACCCGTGCGACACTGACACCTCACGAACAGCGCAGCATTATGTAATCACCGGAAGATGCTACATCTACATTCACTAACGTTACAACGGCATTGAGAGTATTAGAAATTGCCTTGCAACAAACGCTAAACGCTACGTCATAAAAGGTCTGGCGCTGAGGCACTGGGACATCAGCCGCTCTCTCGGCCCTAGGCCCCAGTGCGGGGTGCCTTCCACAGTTGAAAGGGTATGCGGAAGGGCCGGGCACCCGTGGCGGGTACCCGGCCCTTGCACATGCTTGAGGGAAAGAGCGCTAAACGAGCGCCAGCGCTCCAGATTGCTTAGGCGGTCTGAACGTCCTCGTCAACCCACTCGAGGGTACGGGAGACAGCCTTCTTCCACAGACGGTACTGGCGGTCAACCTCGGCGGGCTCCATGGAGGGCAGCCAGCGCTTGTCCTCGGCCCAGTTGTCCACGACGTCCTGCTCGCCGTCCCAGAAACCAACGGCGATACCCGCGGCGTAGGCTGCACCCAGGGCGGTGGTCTCAACAACCTTCGGGCGGATCACGGGAACGCCCAGAATGTCAGCCTGGAACTGCATCAGGAACTCGTTGGCGGTCATGCCGCCGTCCACGCGCAGCTCGGAGAGCTCAACACCGGAGTCGGCGTTCATTGCATCCAGGACCTCGCGGGTCTGGAACGCGGTAGCCTCCAGTGCCGCACGCACAATGTGTGCGCGGTTCACGTAACGGGTCAGGCCAACGATGACGCCGCGAGCGTCGGAACGCCAATGCGGTGCGAACAGGCCGGAGAACGCGGGAACCACGTAGCAGCCACCGGAATCCTCAACGGAGGTAGCCAGACCCTCGGACTCTGCGGCGTTCTCAATCATGCGCAGGTTGTCACGCAGCCACTGAATCAGGGAGCCACTCATCGCGACCGAGCCTTCCAGCGCGTACACGGGTGCCGCATCGCCAATCTTGTAGGCGACGGTGGTCAGCAGACCGTTGTTGGAGAAGACGGGCTCGGCGCCGGTGTTCATGAGCATGAAGTTACCGGTGCCGTAGGTGTTCTTCGCCATACCCTTCTCGAAGCAGGCCTGGCCGAAGGTTGCAGCCTGCTGGTCGCCCAGAATACCCGCGATGAGGGTGCCGCTGAGCAGGCCGGTGGGACGGCCGAAGCCGTACACCTCGGAGGAGGACTTAATCTCGGGCAGCATGCTCATGGGGATGCCCATGTCTGCGGCAATCTGCGGATCCCACTGCAGGGTGCGGATGTTCATCAGCAGGGTACGGGATGCGTTGGTCACGTCGGTGACGTGAACGCCGCCGTCCACACCACCGGTCAGGTTCCAGACCAGCCAGGTGTCGGTGTTGCCGAAGAGCAAGTCGCCGCGCTCTGCGCGCTCGCGTGCGCCTTCAACGTTGTCCAGAATCCACTTGATCTTGGGACCGGAGAAGTAGGTGGAGAGGTTCAGGCCGACGATGTCGTGGTACTTACCAACGCCCTCTTCACCTGCGAGTTCTTCAACAATTTCCTGGGTGCGGGTGTCCTGCCAGACGATTGCGTTGTAGACGGGCTCGCCGGTGTTCTTGTCCCACACCACGGTGGTTTCACGCTGGTTGGTGATACCCACGGCGGCGATTTCGTGGTGGTTGACCTCGCCGTTCGCCATGGCGGTTGCTACGACCTTGCGGACGTTCTGCCAGATTTCGATTGCGTTGTGCTCGACCCAACCGGCCTTGGGGAAGATTTGCTCGTGCTCGAGCTGACCGTGCGCTACGTTCTCGCCTGCCTTGTTGAACAGGATTGCGCGGGAGCTGGTGGTGCCCTGGTCGATGGAGAGGATGTACTTGCGCTCGGTGTCGAGGGTTGCGGAGTGCAGAGAAGTCGTCATTGATTTTTCCTTAGAAATGAAAGAGCGGGTAGAAGAGGTTTAGAGGGGCAGAACTGCCGGAACAATCAGGCCTGCGAGGATAGCGCCGATGATCGGGCCAACAACCGGAACCCATGCGTAAGACCAGTTGGAACCGGTCTTACCGGGGATGGGCAGGAAGGTGTAGGCGATACGGGGGCCGAGGTCACGTGCGGGGTTGATAGCGTAACCGGTTGCGCCACCGAGGCTCATGCCGATAGAAACAACGACCAATGCAACAGCCAGGGGGCCAATCTGGGCGGGGGTCTTACCGGATGCGATAATCCAGCCAATCAGGACGAAGGTGCCGATAATCTCGGTGAGCAAGTTCCAGCCGTAGGACTTGATGGCGGGGCCGGTTGCGAAGATGCCGAGGCGGTCGCCGGGGTCCTCATCGAAGTGCTTCTTGTAGGTGAGGTAAGCGGCGACCGCGCCGGCGATTGCGCCGAGCATCTGAGCGACGATGTACAGGGCGATGTTGCCTGCGGTTGCGGGAACGCCAGTTGCCAGGTCGCGGCCTGCAGTTGCCAGGCCGACGGTCACAGCGGGGCTCAGATGTGCACCGGAGAGGAAGGAGAGGTACACGGCGGTGAACACTGCCAGACCCCAACCGAAGGTGATAACAACCCAGCCTGCGTCCTTAGCGTAGGACTTCTTGAGGGTCACTGCGGCACATACGCCGGCACCGAGCAGAATCAGGATGAAGGTGCCGAAGAACTCGGATGCGAAGATTCCGAGGGGGGTGGGATTGCCGGAGGCATCCACGAGGGCGGAGGAACCGGCTGCAAGTGCAGTTCCTGCGGAGGCAAGAAGAGACATTGGTGCTCCTAGGGGTGAAGCGTTCGGAAGGACTCGCGAACCGTTGCGTGCCGTATCCAGTGCGACCTTTGCCGTTGTAACGGGTCGGGGCACAACGCTGTGCTGATATACGTAGCGGATTGCTACGAACAAGTTGGTAAAAATGGGGTAAGAAGCAGACCGCACCTGGGGAACGGACCCGTTGATGGGTTTCTACTTCTTAAGTTGGGGTTTTAGTAAGGGGAATATCGTACGGTTACCTCACCTTTCGTCCACCCCTCACAGGATTTGGACTAGTCCATGCCCTGTGAGGGGCGGGCGGCAGGTTCGTACCGGGTGAACCGGTTACGAGGGGTGTGAAATCTCTAGCGATTAGAGCTTGATGCGGGGATCAACCGCGGGGACGGCCTCAATCTTGGCCGAAGCCTCGGCGTCGGTGGAGGTGGACTCCGCCTCGCGGATAGCCTGCACGCGTGCGGCGTAGAGGTCACGCTCTTCCTTGACCTTCTGATCGTCCCAGCCGAGCTCGGAGCGCAGAATCTCAAGGATTTCATCGGCGGCAGCCAGGCCGCGGTCGCGCTGCTCGAGGTCGAGGCGTACGCGGCGGACCAGCACGTCCTCCAGGTGTAGGGCGCCCTCGTAGCGGACCGCGAAGACAACGTCTGCACGCAGGAACTGGGGTGCCTTAGCCAGGGGAGCGCCGAGGGAAGGATCAGCGTCGATGAGGGCGCCGAGGTCCTCAATCTGCGCGCCGTAACGCTCGAGCAGGTGGGTGATGCGGTCCTCGTCCCAGCCGTAACGCTCGGCGTAGCGTGCGCGGTTAGCAGCGATGGCGTGGTAGCCGTCGGCACCGACCAGGCCGATGTTCGCGGTCACGGAGGGGTTCTGCTTGGCCTGCTCACCCAGCGCGAAGTTCACGGCGTCTTCAGCCATGACGCGGTAGGTGGTCAGCTTGCCGCCCGCAATGGCGCTCATACCGGGGGCAACCTCGGTCACGGTGTGCTCGCGAGAAACCTTGGTGGATGCGGCGCCGTCCTTGACCTTGGGCTGCAGCAGCGGGCGCAGACCGGTGTAGGTGCCGATGATGTCCTCGCGGGTCAGCGGGTTGGCGATGAGCTTGTTCGCCTGCATCAGTACGTAGTCGATGTCCTTGCTGGTGGCGACGGGGCGCTCGCGGTCCTCGGTGTAGGGGGTGTCGGTGGTGCCGATAATCCAGTAGCGCTGCCAGGGGATGATGAAGAGCACGGACTTTTCGGTCTTGGTGAAGATACCGCTTGTCGCGTTGATGCGGTCGCGGGGAACCACGATGTGGATGCCCTTGGATGCGAGCACCTCCAGGCCGCCGTCGGGGTTGGCCAGGGATTCGGATTCTTCGGTCCACACGCCGGTTGCGTTGATGACGTGCTTGGCGCGTACGTTCAGGCGCTCGCCGCTCTCGAGGTCCGCCAGCTGCGCACCGATGACGCGGCCGGATGCATCCTTGTCGAAACCGATAACCTGGGTGCGGGAAGCGGCCAGGGCGCCGTAGCCTGCGGCGGTGCGGACCACGTCGATGACCAGGCGTGCGTCGTCAACGCGTGCGTCGTAGAACTGGATGGCGCCGGTGAAGGCGGAGTCCTTGATGTCGGGGAAGACGGTCTTGGTGCCGGCCTTGGTGAAGTGACGCTGCGAGGGAACGCCCTTGTGGCCGCGCGAGCCGAGGAACGCCAGGGTGTCGTACATGCCGATACCGATGGCGGAGTAGGCGCGCTCGATGACGGGCATCTTCAGGGGCCAGAGGAAGGGCTGTGCGTGCACCAGGTGGGGTGCAATCTTGTTCAGCAGCAGGCCGCGTTCGGTGAGGGCCTCGGTCACGAGCTTGAAGTCGAGGTTGTAGAGGTAGCGCAGGCCGCCGTGCACGAGCTTGGAGGACCAGGCGCTGGTGCCTGCGGCCCAGTCGCCGGCTTCGACGATGCCGGTGCGCAGGCCGCGGGTTGCGGCATCGAGGGCGATGCCGGCGCCGGTGATGCCGCCGCCGACCACGAGGACGTCGAGTTCTTCATTGGCCATGCTCTTGAGAGCCTGGGCGCGGGATGCAGCGGTCAGCTGCGACTGCTGTGCAAAGTGCTGGGAGCTCATGTGCTGTTCTCTTCTTTTCTGTGAGAGCCGCTACGGGGCGGCGTTGCCTGTCGTCTTGACTTAGTAAAACCCGGTAATGAAATAATTACCAAGTAGAATGAACGGATTTTCACAGGGGGTCTTTACCCATGAACGAACGCGCTAGCCACACCTACGAGGCTGCGGAGCTCTACTACATCCACAACATGACCATGGACGCCATCGCGAGTCGCATGGGAGTCTCGCGCGCCACGGTCTCGCGGTTGCTCAAAAGCGCCCGAGAAAGCGGCATGGTGCAGATCCGACTGGACGACTCCTTCCGCACCCGCAGCGAACTAGAGCGGCGCATCGGCGAACGCTACAAGGTGCGCGTGACCCTGGTGAACGTGCATGCCGACGCCACGCCCATTGCCCGCATGAGCCGGGTTTCGCGCACCGCCGCCTCCCTGCTGGACTCGCTCATCGACGACGGCACCCGCCTTGGCGTGGCCTGGGGCTCCACCATGACCGAGGTGTCTCGGCACCTGCCGCGCCGCCCCCTGACCGGCGTGAAGGTCGTGCAGCTCAACGGCGCGGGCAACGCGCACCACTCGGGTATTCCGTACCTGGGTTCTCTGCTGGGGCAGCTGGCCAACGCCTACGAGGCGCAGACCGTGCACTTCCCGGTTCCCGCCTTCTTTGACTACGCGGAGACGAAGGAAGCCATGTGGCGCGAGCGCAGCGTGCAGGCAAGCCTGCGGGTGCAACAGAGCGTGGACCTGGCCATTTTTGGCGTGGGTGCGTTCGGCGGCCCGATTCCCTCGCACGTGTACTCGGGCGGGTATTTTGACGCGGAGGAGCAGTACCGCCTGCGCGAGCTGGGAGTCGTGGGGGACATGTGCACCGTGCTATTGCGAGAGGACGGGTCGTGGGCCGATTTGGAGCTGAACCGGCGCGCCTCGGGCCCTACGCCTAAGGAGCTGGCGCGTATCCCGCGGCGCATTTGCGTGGCTTCGGGGGTGCACCGCGCGAGGGCGCTCCGCGGGGCTCTGCGCACCGGCGCGATTACGGATTTGGTGTTGGATGATGCGCTCGCCAAGGTTCTGATGGATAGGTAGCTTTCTCGGGGGGGGGGGGTTACTCCTCGACCGCCGCGAATTATTCGAGCTCAGCCTGAATGATGCTTCAAGGCGACACTGAGTGTCGTCGTGAGGCGGTTCCTAGACGTACAATGTGAGTCGTTTGCACTGCACTCGGTGCAAATTTTTGCTTGCGGATGCAACATTCGCCCGCAGAACACCGATACAGAACACCGATGTCTACCGCTTACGTGCACACCGCACGAATTGGCGAGTCACTCACCGTTGAAAGAACCAGCCACATGAACATCACCTATAACGCCCAGCGGAACCCGCACCTGGGCGCTCCCGGCGTCACCACCATGCACGGTGAGGCCCAGTCCTCCGACGCGACCCCTCTGCCCGGCCCCGGCGCGGAGCAGTGGCGCATCACCGGAACCAAGCTTGGCGGCGCCTGCCCGACGATTCTTGCCGGGCGCGACGGCTTCATCCAGGTACTGTGCACCCAGGTCTTTGCCCACGGAGAATTCATCACCCCGAAGCTTTCGATTCTTGACCCGCACACGGGCCGCGAGCTTTCGCATCTGGACATCCCCAAGGGGGCCCTGCTGGGAGGCGTGTACGCCTACCTTGACGCGAAGGACCGCATGGTTCTGGTGGATGGTTCGCAGTGTCTGCTGAAGCTGGGGCACTCGAGCGACGGTCGCACTATTCGCGTGGAGGATCGCATCGACCTGAGCCGCATGCTGGCCCAGAGCCCCAAGGACGCGGTGGTCGGCCTGGTGCCCGATTGGGGTGGGCGTATCTGGGTCGCAACGAAGAACGGCTACGTCGCGGTCGTTGATGCGGAGCGCGGCACGATTCGTTCCATACGTTTGAACCGGGCGTCGGTGGCCGGTGAGCGCATCGACAACTCGATTTCGGCCTGCCCGCTGGGGGTGAGCGTGGTGACTTCCCACGCGATCTATATGCTGCAGGTGAGCGCCGCGGGCGAGCCGACCCAGCGCTGGTGGCACGCCTACGATCGCGGTACGGCCCGCAAGCCGGGCAAGCTGGCCTGGGGCTCGGGCGCCTCCCCGACGTTCTTCGGCCCGAACGGCTCGGACTACGTGATGCTGACCGATAACGCGGACGTTCAGGAGTCGGTCATCGTGTACCGCACCGAGGACGGTTCGAAGGTGGGGAGTGCGGGGCTGTTCACCGCGGGTGCCTCGGGCACCGAGAACTCCATGATTGGCGTGGGGAACACGATGGTGGGTGCGAACACCTACGGCTATCCATACCCCAAGTATCCGGAAGGGGCGGGCCCCTCGGTCCCGGCGACGGCTCTCTTCGCACCCGGCATGGAGCGCTGGGATATTACCGACCGCGGCCTGCGTAAGGTTTGGGACCGCAAGGATGTGTATTCCTCGGCGGTTCCGCGCTATTCGGCGGCCGACGGGCTGATTTATACGTGCGAGCGTCGCCGCGGCCCGGCGGGTGCGGCGAACGGCGCCTACGCCTGGGCGGTGGCCCTGGATATGAAGACCGGGCGCACGGTGCACGAGCAACGTCTGCCGCAGCACGTAAGCCTGCTGCTCGGCGGCGGCGATACCCTGCAGATGGTGGGCACGATCGATCGCTTTGGCACGTGGTGGCAGGGCACGATTAGCGGCGTGTACCGCATCGCGAAGGCTTAGGAAGGGCAGAAGAATGGAACGACACGCAATGAATACTTCCCGCCGTACCGCCATGAAGGTGGCCGGCACCTCGGCGATGCTGGTGGCCGGCGGGGCCGCCCAGGGTGCGCAGGCCGCGACCCGTTCGGGCGGCCGTCGCTCGGCGAGCCCGCGACCGGTGACGCAACGTGGTGGCGGGGGTGTCGCATCGGCCTATCTGAAGCGGGTCCCGGTGCGGTTTACCGAACCGAGCGTACGCCTGGAATTGCGCGCGCAGAACCCCGAAGCGGTCACTGCGGTGCCTCTGCAGGATCGGCCGGCCCGAACCCTGAACCTACGGAACCTGCCGAATCTTATGGGCATCGTGAACGAGGGAAATGCGACTCTGCCGGTGGGTACGCGCCTGCTCATTCGCGCTCGCGCTCAGGATCCGGCGACCGGCCTGCTCCTCACCCCGGAGGCAAGCCTGATTGTCTCCGGGGGCGAGGCGGTTGCGGCCGGCGGGGCTGGCCCTTCGGTCCTGGTGCCTCCTGCGGATGCCCTCAGCCTGCAGGCCCTGGGCCGCGGTGAGCTGAACGGTGCGGCCGGAGCGGGTGGGGAGAGCGTGCTGGAGCTACGCGTGGCTATTCCGGCGGGTCACCGCCTGGAGGTGCGCCTGCGCTACGCGGTAGCTTCGGGGGTGAGCGCCTCGCGCCTGAAGGGCGTGCACTGCTCGGCTTCCCTGGACATGGTGGCGGCTGGGTTGTCGCGGGGCTTCCATGAGGTGCAGAGCCCGGGTGTGGTCGCGGCGCTTGCCTAGCCGCGCCCCTGGCGTCCGCCGTCGGCTTCGTGCTCGCCGAAGGCCACCTTGACCGCGTGGTGGAGCGCCTCGCGCACCATGGCGATGGCGGGGTTGGCGGCGGACTCTCGGCGTACGGCGGTAAAGATTTTGCGGCAGGGCTTGCCGGGTAGCTCTACGATGCGTAGCCCCTCGGTGGTGGAGAGGGAGGAGAGGATGAAGCCGGGCACGATGGTGACGGCGAATCCTGCTTTGACGAGGTTGGAGTTCGTAATCATGTCATTGGCGCTGTAGCGGATGACCGGCTCGAATCCTGCGGTGCGGCACTGGTTGAGCGCCCAGCTGCGCGAGGTGTTCTGTTCCATTTCCAGGACCCAGGGGAGTGCGTGCGCTTCCTCAATTGAGGTGATGGTGGAGGTGCTGGGCACGATGAGGCTGAGCGGGTCTTCGGTGAGTAGCTCGGAGTGCAGCTCGGGGTATTCGGGGATGTGGTGGTGCGGGTAGGCTTCGGAGAGCACCATATCGTACTCGCGGCTGCGGGTGAGGGAGGTGCCGGTTTCGGGGTCAATCTGCAGCACCTGTAACGTGAGCGAGGGGGCGTGCTCGGCAAGGTAGGTGAGCGCGGCCGGTAGCAGGGCGAAGGCGGCGGATTGGAAGATGGCCAGGCGCACGCGTCCTGCGGGTTCTCCAGTGAGGTTGGCGACGGAGGTCTGCATGCGATCGAGCTCGCGCAGGATGCTGCGGGCGCTTTCGACGACGATGAGCCCGGCGCTGGTGAGCTGCACTCGCCGTCCAATGCGTTGCAGGAGTGCGGTGCCGGTTTCTTTTTCGAGGGTTGCAATCTGCTGGGAGACGGCGGAGGGAGTGAGGCTGAGCGCCTCTGCCGCGGCGATGATGGTGCCCCGCTCCTGGATTTCGAGGAGCATCTGCATGCGTCGGATGTCGTAGATGGACACGGTGTACTCCTGCTTTCTCCCGTGAGTGCTCCCGTCGAGGTTTTCGTCTCGACGGGGGAGCGTTGTGCGAGGATCGGTTCCCTTGCGGCTGTGTGTCTCTGATAGTGGACTCTCGTCCATAGTAGCGCGCTCGGTGAACGCTGAAAATACGCCGCCTTCGTGGGGAAATCGCTCCGGGGGAGGGGCCTTCCGGGCGGGTAGCTCGCGGATAGCGTCTTGTCCGGGGCTTTTTGCGGGTTGTGAGGGGTTTCCGAGGTGTTTTTAATTCTGTGTTTGATGTGTTCGTTTGTTACGTTCTAGGTTCGTCGTTTGGTCCTGGAAGTGCTAGCCTGGGAGGGATGGATAGCGATGTCGCTATCGTTCTTGCCTATCCCCACGAAACACGGTGTTTTGCGAGGGGGCGGACGGAATCACCTCCCGGGTTTATTTAGAAAATCTAAATAAACTTTGGAAAAAACATTCAGTTTTTCTAATGAGGTGTTCGGCACTCTTTTGTGGTGAAATAGAGACATCGCCAAACGTGGTGTGTACCGCACACAGTGAAATAGTTAGGAGTCAAGGATGACCCATCCTTTCGCATCTGAGCACTACCAGAAGATGGCTCAGGAAGCTCGTCAGCTCGTTCGTCAGTGGGTGAACGAGTCCCAGTCGATTAAGCCCACCTTTGCGGCTGAGCAGCTAGCAGGCGTTCTGAAGGACCCGAACGGTCTTCCCTTCACCGTCGGCTTCGTCGATGGCGTGATTCGCCCCGAGGATGACAACGTCTCCGGTCGTAACCTGTCCCGCATTGCTGGCCTGGCACCGTCCTTCCTTCCCTGGTACATGAAGTCCGCCGTTGGCTTCGGTGGCAAGCTGGCCGGCAAGGTTGCCTGGCCCACCGTTCCCGTCGCACGCCGCGTTCTGCGTGAGATGGTTGGCCACCTGATTGTCGACGCTTCTGAGGAGAAGCTGGGCGACGCTATCGCAGAGCTGACCAAGAGCGGTAACCGCCTGAACGTCAACCTGCTCGGCGAGGCCGTGCTGGGTGACAAGGAAGCTGAGCACCGCCTGTCCGAGACCAAGCGTCTGCTGGCTCGCGACGACGTCGACTACGTCTCCATCAAGGTGTCCGCAGTCTCCGGCCCCCACCAGCACTGGGCATTCGACGAGGTTGTTGAGACCGCTGTTCGCCGCCTGACCCCGCTGTACGAGCTGGCTGCTTCTTCCTCCCCCAAGAAGTTCATCAACCTGGACATGGAGGAGTACAAGGACCTGGACCTCACCATTGAGGTGTTCACCAAGATTCTGGACCAGCCCCACCTGAAGGACCTGGAAGCCGGTATCGTGCTCCAGGCATACCTGCCCGACACCCTGGCTGCAATGCAGCACCTGCAGGAATGGGCCGCAAAGCGCGTTGCTGCTGGCGGCGCAGGCGTCAAGGTCCGCCTGGTTAAGGGTGCAAACCTCTCCATGGAGATCGTGGAAGCCGTCATGCACGGCTGGCCGCTGACCACCTGGGACACCAAGCAGGCTGCTGACACCAACTACAAGCGCGTTCTGGACTACGCACTGCGCCCCGAGCACGTGAAGAACATTCGCCTCGGTATTGCAGGCCACAACCTCTTCGACGTTGCCTTCGCACTGCTGCTCTCCGAGGACCGCGGCGTGAAGGATCGCGTCGAGTTCGAGATGCTGATCGGTATGGCCGAGCAGCAGGCAGAGATTATCCGCCGCCGCGTGGGTCACCTGCTGCTGTACGTGCCCGTCGTGAACCCCAAGGAATTCGACGTTGCTATCGCATACCTGATCCGTCGTCTCGAGGAGAACGCTTCCTCCGAGAACTTCATGTCCGGTATCTTCGACCTGGCAACCGACGAGTCCATCTTCAAGCGCGAAGAGGATCGCTTCATGCGCGCACTGAACTCCGTCACCGACGAGGTTCCCGCATCCAAGCGCACCCAGAACCGTCTGACCGAGAACGAGGATAACGTCTTCGTACCGGCTGGCCGCTTCGAGAACACCCCCGACACCGACCCCGCACTGGCCGGTAACCGCGAGTGGGGCCGCGCAATCCTCGAGCGTTCCAAGACCACCAAGCTGGGCATCGACACCCTGAAGGCTAACGAGCTGACCAGCGTTGCTGAGGCCGAGAAGCTGATCAAGGAAACCGAGGAAGCAGGCAAGGCTTGGGGCAAGCTCTCCGGCCACGAGCGCGCAGAGATTCTGCGTAAGGTCGGTAAGGCTATCGCCCTGCGCCGCGGTGATCTGCTGGAGGTCATGGCAGCCGAGGCTGGCAAGACCCTGGAGCAGGGCGACACCGAGGTCTCCGAGGCAATCGACTTCGCATACTACTACGCAATGCTGGCCGAGGACCTCGAGAAGATCGACGGCGCAAAGCCCAAGTCTGTGGACCTGACCCTGGTTGTTCCCCCGTGGAACTTCCCGACCGCTATTCCCGCCGGTGGTGTTCTGGCAGGTCTGGCAGCCGGCTCCGCAGTGATCTTCAAGCCCGCAACCATCACCGCTCGCACCGGTGCCCTGATCGCAGAGATCATGTGGGATGCAGGCGTCCCCAAGGAAGTTCTGAAGCTGGTCAAGGTTGTCGACCGCGAGGCCGGTAAGGTCCTCATCTCGCACCCCGAGGTGGACCGCCTGATCCTGACCGGTGGTTACGAGACCGCTGAGCTCTTCCGCTCCTGGCGTGATGACCTGCCGCTGTTCGGTGAGACCTCGGGTAAGAACTCGATTATCGTCACCCCGAACGCTGACATCGACCTGGCCGTCAAGGACGTCGTCTACTCGGCATTCGGCCACGCAGGCCAGAAGTGCTCCGCAGGCTCCACCGTTATCCTGGTGGGCTCCGTGGCACAGTCCGAGCGTTTCCGCCGTCAGCTGCTCGACTCGGTCAACTCCCTGCACGTGGCACACCCGCAGGACATCGAGTCCCAGATGGGCCCCGTCGTTCAGAAGCCCGAAGAGAAGCTGCTGCGCGGTCTGACCACCCTCGGCCCGGGCGAGCGCTGGCTCATCCAGCCGAAGGAACTGGACGAGACCGGCCGCCTGTGGAGCCCCGGTGTTCGCGAAGGCGTCAAGCCCGGTTCCGAGTACCACATGACCGAGTACTTCGGCCCCATCCTGGGTATCATGACCGCTGACACCCTGGAAGAGGCAATCGAGCTGCAGAACGCACCCGACTACGGTCTGACCGCCGGCCTGCACTCGCTGGATGCCGACGAGCTCGAGCTGTGGCTCTCCAAGGTTCAGGCAGGTAACCTGTACGTGAACCGTGCAATTACCGGTGCAATCGTTCAGCGTCAGCCCTTCGGTGGTTGGAAGAAGTCCACCGTGGGTTCGGGTACCAAGGCCGGTGGCCCCAGCTACCTGATTGCCCTGTCCGATTGGGAGCCCGTCCAGTCCACCGCAACCGCAACCACCCACTCGGTGACCGTCCGCGAGACCCTGGCTACCATCGAGAACTCCGAGCTGGGCAAGCGCGATGACTTCGCCTTCATCAAGCGCGGCGTCTCCTCCGACGCACACGCTTGGGACACCGAGTTCGGCTTCGGCCACGATCCCTCGAAGCTGGGCGTCGAGCGCAACATCCTGCGCTACGTCCCCACCCAGGTTCTGGTTCGTGCCGACGAGTCCGCATCCCCGGCAGAGACCCTGCGCGTTGTGCTCGCCGGCCTGGCAGCTAACGCACCGGTCGCTCTGTCCGTCGGTAAGGACCTGCCGGTCGACGTCCGCGGCGTCCTGGAGAACAAGGGTGTCAAGTACGAGGTCAAGTCGGACGCACAGTTCCGCGAGTACCTGGCTTCGAACGCTAAGACCCCGGTTCGCGCACTGGCCGGTACCCCGCTGGAAGGCACCCGCATCCGCTACATCGGCAACGATGTGAAGTCCATCTACTCGGCACTGGGTGGTCGCCCGGATGTTGCAGTGTACTTCGCACCGGTCACCGAGGCTGGCCGCATCGAGATGCTGCCCTTCCTCCGCGAGCAGGCCGTTTCGATTACCGCACACCGTTTCGGTAACCCGAACCGCTTCTCCGAGCGCGTCATTTCTTCCCGCTAAGGTCTGATGCTCTGAGCCTCTTGCAGAGAGGTTCAGGCACCGGCTTCAGGCGATGAGCCCCGCATCCCTCGTGGATGCGGGGCTCATCGCTGTTAACGGGCGCGACCTACAGGAGGCCACTGTCTAACGATGACGGGGGAGGAGAGCGCTCCGATGCACGGCCTGGAAATATGGCGTCATTGATGCGGTACCGGGGTGTTTGAACGTGCCCCGCGTTACTTCTTATGTGATAATTGGTGTAGGACGTTTCGCTATCCCACATGCGAACGACACCGTGCGCGGGACGGTCCGCGCTACGCAAAATCACACTGAAAGGACACCGCTGCTATGAGCAACGTTCCCGCAGAACTCTCGTACACTTCTGAGCACGAGTGGGTTTCCGCTCTCACCGCCGAGGGCACCGTACGTGTTGGTATTACTGACCACGCTCAGGATGCACTGGGCGACGTCGTCTACGTCGACCTTCCCTCTGTCGGCGACTCTGTAGCTGCTGAAGATAGCTTCGGTGAGATCGAGTCCACCAAGTCTGTCTCCGATCTTTTCGCTCCTATTGCGGGCGAGATTGTTGCAGTGAACGAGGCTCTGGAAGACGATCCTGCACTGGTCAACTCTGATCCCTACGGCGAGGGCTGGATCATTGAGATTCGCCCTGAGAATGCTGACGACCTGGCTAACCTGCTGACTGCAGAGGGCTACCAGGCAGAGCTGGACAAGCTTTAAGCCTTAAGAACCCGCCCCTGTAGGGGTGTCTAGAGTTAAAGCGGCGAGACCAAATTGGTCTCGTCGCTTTTCTTTGTAGGTGCACACAAACGCAAATAAACGGGCATCTTTAAGGTTCTTTGCGAGGATTTCTGAAGTCATTGAAGGAGGGTGAAATAGTGCTAAACCCCAAGTGGGAGGCTCTTTGAGGTTAAATGTGATGAAAACTTCAACTATCGCGAGAAGATAAAATTTTCCTTGTAAAGCAGTCCAATATTTGGAGGTTATGTTTAGCTTTCGGGTTTCTTGCTAAAATTGGTACCGTTACTGCGGAATTGTGTTTGAATTTGTGGTTATTTTTGGGTTCCAGAAGGGCTTGAAATGACCCTTCTGAATAGCGAAATGCCTTGTGAGGCTATAAGATTATCTGGAAGGTTCACGGTTTATCATTTCGTGATAAACAAATGGGCCGATCTATCACACTCTCAACACAAGAAGCAAAGACAACCGGCACGAAGCGATACCTTTTCCTCGAAGGGGCGCACTACTCACTCAACTCGGTGCGTAACGTAATCGGCCGGTACATACCCGAAAGACATAGATGACCTCACGCATCGATGATGGCTTCAGCAAGTCTGAGGCCGCACTGGACAGCGCGGAGCACGGTGCCTCTGACCGTAACCCGCGCGAGGTGAAGAGCCGAACCATCGGTCAGGTTCTAAGCCAGCTCGACCTGGAATTCCCCGGGATCAGCGCCTCCAAGATCCGATTCCTGGAGGAGCGAGGCCTGGTGCATCCCAGCCGTACCGAAACCGGATACCGCAAGTACTCCCAGACGGATATCGAGCGTCTGCGCTACATCCTCACCATGCAGCGCGATCACTACATGCCGCTGAAGGTAATCCGTCAGCACCTGGATGACCTGGAGGCCGGTCGAGTCCTGAACTCCATGCCGACCACCGTCAGCGAGGAAGTCCTGGACAGCGTCCTCGGTACCAACGCACAGGAGGGCCGTACCTACACCCTGCGCGAGCTGGCCGAGTACGCGAACACCACTCCCGAGCTCATCCGTGACCTGATTGACTTCGGTCTTTTGGAAGACGGTGCGGACCACGAGTACACCGACTACGATGTGCTGATTGCCCGCGTTAGCGCGGAACTGACCCAGCACGGTATTCAGCCTCGTCACCTGCGCGCCTTCAAGTCGGCCGCGGATCGCGAGATTTCCCTCGTAGAAATCGCTGTGGCCCCTCTGGCCTCTCGTCGCGATGCGGCGTCGCAGGCCCAGGCGCAGGACCGAGCCGATAAGATTCGCAAGCTCTGCCTGCAGTTGCATGCGACTCTCGTCGAGTCGGCCATGCCCACCTACGAGTAGGAGGGCGACTCCGCGGCACGGTTCCTCAAAGAGTCGGTCGCGACCGGGTGGTGTTATCTGCCCTTTCCCCGGGGATACGTCCTTTGTGGCGTAAGCCCGTGGTTACCGTCCGTACGCGGGTGGCAACCCCCAAGATTTGGACGATGCCGCTTCTAAAACGCGGATTTCTACCCCTTCGTCCAACACGAAGAGCTTCTATACCAGGGGCTCCCGGCCTGCCAAAGGCTATTCACTTAACTCAGCGGCGAATGCGTGCCAATCTCCGGATTGGCGCGCATTCGCTATTTAAGGCCGGGGGAGGGGGGAGTGGAAGCGGAGGCCCGTGGACTCGATACCCGACGAAAAGTTGTAGCTCGGTGGCAGCTCGCCTTCGGGACGACCCGCGAGATTGCCCGGGGCAGATATCGTGGGCTTGCCGTGGGGGCGTGAGGGGCATCCTGAGTGGATTCTGAGAGGAGAAAGAACGACTCTCACGGTGCGTTCGATTTTAAGTAGGGCACCGTATCGGTTAAAATGGAGTGAATGAGCCGCGCCTATCGCGCACCGGTCGCTCTGTCGACCCTCGAATCGTTCTATAGCGGAACGACGTATTCGGGGCGATACCGGCCGCCGATTGATGGGGCGCGGTGTATCGCTTAACGGCTCCCGCTACGCCCAACGGGCATCCGGGAACCGGGCGAAAACTAGCTAAGACGCGTGATTGGCATTCTGCAGATGCCGCATACGAGGACACAAAAGGAGGGGCCGTGGTGGAGCACCAGACCGCCGGACAGACCGGCGAGAGCGCAGGCGCTGACGAGGCGTACCCGAGCTTCGACCAGCCCCTGGACGGATTCGACGCGCTCTTTCCCGCGGCACCGCCTCCTCGCGGTGAACAGGGAGTGCTCTTCGCGGACCCCGTTTCTGTGGTGGAGGAAAACCTGGGTTACCGTGGTGCCGTCGCCTGCAAGGCAGCCGGTATCACCTACCGCCAGCTCGACTACTGGGCCCGCACCGACCTTGTGGTTCCCACCGTGCGCGGCGCATCCGGTTCCGGTACCCAGCGCCTCTACAGCTTCCGCGACGTTCTCGTGCTCAAGATTGTGAAGCGCCTGCTCGATACCGGTGTGTCCCTGCAGCAGATTCGCCTCTCCATCGAGCACCTGCGAAGCCGAGGCCTGGATGACCTGGCCGATATCACGCTCATGAGCGATGGCACCACCGTGTACGAGTGCACCTCGCCCAGCGAGGTTATCGACCTGGTGCAGGCCGGTCAGGGTGTCTTCGGCATCGCTATCGGTCGCGTGTGGCGAGAAATCGAGATGAACCTCAATGGCCAGCCCGGCGAGGAAATGCACGAATCCTTCGAAGGTGACGAGCTCGCCGCCCGCCGCGCCCGCCGTGCCCAGGCCTGATACCCGTCTGACCGGTCGGTCATAACTGTGGGGCTCCAGCCTCATAAACCCATACTTTTTGCTTCTGCCCGCCCGAGCATCAACGATGCACGGGCGGGCAGAACGCTATCTGCGGGGGAGAGGGTAAGAACACTCAAGGGCCTAAAAGGCGCATCGAGACCGCATGGTGGGCATAACGAGCAAATATTCAAGGACAGGTTGAGAAAATACTCACGTTACCCCCTGTCAGGTCCGGAAGAGGCACACGGATTCGCTAGAATGAAGGAGCATTACACCTCACTCATATCACGGATTCTCAATGTCCCGAATCGTTAGTATCAGTAGCCTCAAGGGCGGCGTGGGTAAAACCTCCATCACCCTGGGGCTCGCCTCCGCGGCGCTACACAGCGGCCTTTCCGCACTCGTTATTGACCTCGACCCTCACGGAGACGCCAGCACCGGCCTAGCCGTCGACGAAAGCATCCCCGACGTGGCCTCCCTGATTGCCAGCACCAATGAACGAGCATTCGCCGATGAAGCCGGAGAGTCCGCCTGGAACAGGCTGGTGGGCAAACCAACCCTGCTGACCAACACCCCCGTCGACACCGGTAGCGTGCGGGTCGCCCGCGGGTCGGCACGTTCCACCCTCGTGGACCGTCAGGAAGCCGCACCGTTCATTCGCAGATTCAAGCGCATGGTGGACGCCGCGGCGGGCGCCTACGACGTGATTCTGATTGACTGCCCGCCCTTCCTGGGGACGCTTTCCTCGATGGGCTGGGCCGCCAGCCAGCGTATCCTCTCCGTGGCCGAGCCCTCCCTCTTCTCTGTGGCCGGCACGGAACGCACCCTGCGCGCCATCCTACGCTTCCAGCAGGAGAGCGGCACAAGTATCGATGGGGCCGGGGTCGTCATCAACAAGATGCGCCTCAACGACAGCGAGCACCAGTACCGTCGCGACGAGATGCGTTCGCTCTTTGGTGACCTCGTGGCTGAGCCCGTCCTGCGAGAAAGCCCCGTGCTGCAGCGCGCTCAGGGTGCAGCCTACCCGATTCACTTCTGGCCCGACGAAGAATCCGTTGAACCCGCCGTGGACTTTACCCGACTGCTGGTTGGGCTCATGGCCGACCTGTAGGTCGTCAACCGGGCTGAAGATGCGAACGCTCGAGTTGCGTGACGCATCGTGTTCCGGGTCGCGCTGGCGATATGTACTTCTGCGGGAATAGCCGTGCTCCTCGGCGCGTTATAGTGGCAGTAAAAGAGCCGCACGCTCGCAGGAATCCCCGAACGTTGTACAGGGCCGCGGTCGTGCCGCAGATAAGACAGAGAAAGAGAAAAACATCGTGAGCATCGAACACCTGGAACGCATCGACGGGGTAGCCCAGTACGACCTCATCGTGATTGGTTCCGGCTCGGGCAACACCCTTATCGGCCCCGAATGGGACGATAAGAAGGTTGCACTGGTCGACGGCGGCATCTTTGGCGGAACCTGCCTGAACGTTGGCTGCATCCCCACCAAGATGTACGTCTACCCGGCGACCATCGCGCAGAAGACCCGCGAGGTCAAGCGCCTGGGCGTCGACGCACACGTAGACGCCGTGCACTGGTCCGAGACCCGCGACCGTATCTTCGCCTCCCGCATCGACCGTATTTCCGAGGGCGGCCGCGATTGGCGTGCAGGCCTGCCCAACGTAGACTTCTACGCTCAGTACGCGCGCTTCGTCGGTTCGCACACGCTGGAGTTGACCGACGGCACCCGCCTGCACGGTCGGCAGATCGTGATTGCCGCTGGCTCCCGCGCCGTGTTGCCTCCCGTGCCCGGTATCGACTCCTCTAAGGTCTACACCAACGACAACGTCATGCGCCTGGACGAGCTGCCCGCCCGCATGGTCGTCATCGGCGGCGGCGTGATTGCGGCAGAATTCTCCCACGTCTTCTCCGCTCTCGGCACCGAGGTCACCCAGCTCAACCGCTCCTCCCGCCTGCTGCGCGGTGTGGACGCGGAGGTCGTGGAACGCTTCGAGGAAGCCGCAAACAAGCAGTGGAACATCGTCAAGGAAGCCTCCCTCGCCGAAATCCGTGAGAACGCCGACGGCAGCGTGACCGTCGTGGCGAAGCGTGCTTCCGAGAACGGCGAAGAACTGCTCGAAATCCCGGCGGACGCTGTGCTTGTGGCCACCGGTCGCCGCCCCAACACCGACACCCTCAACGCGAAGAACTACTTCGACGTGCAGGACGGCGGCCTGCTCAGCGTCGATAAGTACCAGCGTGTGCTCTACAACGGCGCGCCCGTCCCCGGCGTATTCGCCCTGGGCGATGTCTCCAGCCGCTACCAGCTCAAGCACGTGGCCAACCACGAAGCGCGCGTCGTACAGTACAACCTCAGCCACCCCGAGGATCTGCGCGCCAGCGACCACCGCTACGTGCCGGGCGCGATCTTCAGCAACCCGCAGATCGCCATTGTTGGCATGACCGAGGAGCAGGCCCGCGAGGCTGCCGCTCGCGAAGGATTCGAGATTACCGTCAAGGCCCAGAACTTCGGCGATACCGCCTACGGCTGGGCCATGGAAGATCAGATTGGCCTGTGCAAGCTCATCGCGCGCAAGGACAACGGCGAGCTGCTCGGTGCGCACCTGGTGGGTGAGGAATCCTCCGTGCTCATCCAGCCGCTGATTCAGGCCATGAGCTTCAACCAGGATGCCCGCACCCTGGCCCGCGGTCAGTACTGGATTCACCCGGCCCTGACCGAAATTGTGGAGAACGCCCTGCTCGGCTTGGAGCTCGACGAACCCGCTCAGGCCTAACGCCCGGGCACACGGAACACCTCTGAAGCCCTGAATCTCGGGGGTGCAAAACACCAAAGGAGGGGGTCGCACCGAACCGGTGCGACCCCCTCCTACTTGTGTTTATTGCTTTGGCCAGAACTAGAGCGGCGCGGCTCTAGCTCCGCTACTCGGGCTTCTTTTCTGCGTGCTGAGCTTCTGCCCGCGGAGCATCCTGCGAACCCGGCTCTTCTGCGGTCTCGGCAGATGTGTCGGCGCCCTTCACGTTTTCCGTGCTTTCCGCGGATTCCTCAGCCTCTTCAGAATCCCCGGCGGCTACCGCACGGTTCTCCTGGTATTCCTGAATCATCTCGACGGCCTGTTCACGCAGCTCGCCCAGGCGCTCGGTTGCTTGGTCACGGAACTCGGCCAGACGCTCGGCCTGCTGATCGGCGTACTCGGCCAGACGCTCGGTCGCCTGGTCGCGCAGCTCCACGAGTCGCTCCGTCTGCTCGGCGGCGTAGTCCTGCAGTCGGGACAGTGAATCCGACGTGGTGGCGGTAACCCGGCCGTACATTTCATCCACGTAGGAGGAGAAATCCTGCAGCACCTTCGCGCGGCGAATCTTGTGCGAGGGGGTCAGATAGCCGTCCTCCTCGGTCAGGTCGCGGTTCATGATGCGGAACTCACGGATACCCTCGGCGCGCGAGACCAGCTGATTCGCCTCGTCCACAATTCGCTGCACGGCGGCGCGTACCGCCGGATGCACGGCCGCCTCCGGGATGGACAGTGAACGCGGCAGCCCCAGGTGCTCGAGCTGCTCGGGCAGGGTATCCGGATCCAGGGTCACGAGGGCCGCGATGAAGGGCTTCTCGTCACCCACCAGCATGGCCTGGGAAACCAGGGGAGAGGTGCGCAGATGGTTCTCCGCAATGCCCGGAATGACGTTCTTGCCGCCGGCGGTGACGATGATTTCCTTCTTGCGTCCCACAATCTTCAGCGACCCGGCCTCGTCGAACTCAGCCAGGTCGCCGGTGCGGAACCAACCGTCCTCGGTGAACGCCTGGGCGTCCTCCTCGGGGTTCTTGTAGTACCCCTTCATGACGCCCACACCGCGCACCAGTAGCTCGCCGTCCTCGGCGATGGTGCCCTCGGCACCCGGAAGAAGCGGGCCAATCCTACCGATCTGATACGGGGTGATACGCCCGGCCGCGATGGGAGCGCAGGTCTCGGTCAGGCCGTAGCCCTCGATGACCTGCACGCCCACCGCGTGGAAGAAGTGCGCGAGGCGCTCACCCAGCGGGCCGCCTCCGGAGACCGCGTAGTGTAGCTGCCCGCCCAGAGCAGCACGCAGCTTGGAGTACACGAGACGGTCGTACAGGGCGTACTGCGCCGCGAGCTTGAAAGATACATGTCCGGCGACCTTCGCCTTCGACCAAGCAATCGCGATGTCCACCGAGCGGTCGAAAAGAGCCTTGTTGAGAGAACCGCCCTTCTCTGCCTTGGCCTTGGCCCCCTCATACACCTTCTCGAAGACTCGGGGGACCACCAGTAGCATGGTCGGCTTGAAGCTATCAAGGTCGGCAGCGAGGTTCTTAATGTTCGGGGAGTGGCCGATAACCACACCGGAGTCCAGGGCCAGCACCTGAATCAGGCGAGCCAGCACGTGGGCCAGCGGCAGGAAGAGAATCGACGAGTTGCGGGGGTTCGCAATCTCGCTTTCCACGAATCGCGTGTTGGCGCTCAGGTTCAGGAAATTGCCGTGGGTGAGCGGGCAACCCTTGGGGCGGCCGGTCGTGCCGGAGGTGTACACAATGGTCGCGATGTCATCGCAGGTGGCGCGGGTGCGTGCCTGCTCAAGCTGTTCGTCGCTGACCTCGGAAGCACGGGCGCTCAGTGAATCCAGGTCGCCGTTCTCGATGACCCAGCGGTGCTTCAGCTGCATGGGCTTTTCGGCGGATGCGGAAAGCTCCTCGGCCTCTTTGATGCGGCCCAGCAGCTTCTCATCCTCGACGAAGACCGCGGTGGCCTCGGAGTGGGAGAGCGCCCAGGAGGCCTGGGCGGGGGCATTCGTTTCGTAGACCGGCACGGAGATAGCACCGGCGTACCAGATGGCGAAGTCGATTACGGTCCACTCGAAGCGGGTACGGCTCATAATGCCCACGCGGTCACCCGGGCGGATACCCGCGGCAATCATGCCCTTCGCCAGGTCGGCCACCATGCGGTAAAACTCGCTGGCGCGTACCGGCTGCCAATTGCCCGGGGACATCTGGCGACGGTACAGCACGGGGTCCGCGCTGTTGGCGCGGTGACGCTCAACGAGGCTCGTGAGGTTCAACGAGGGGTCGACAATGACCTCTGCGGGGGAAGAAAAGACTTTCATGATGCGCCTTTCGGTTGGGGCGGCCTCTGCACGGTCCCGGTGCGGTTCTACGGCAGTCGCGGGGTGGAATACGGTACTGCGCCTACGGGGTGATGCGGTCCGCGGGAGCAGGGCGGTGGGCTATTTCGGTGACAAAATCCTGGAGCGAGGCGAGCACATACTCGGCGTCGTAGTCGAGCGTCGCCACGTGGTAGCTACGGGTTAGCCATCTAAATTCTACAGGAGCTGAACAATGTTCGAGAAAATATTTATGGGAGCTATCGGACACAGTGTGGTCGCCTAGCGAGCGAAGGTACAGCACCGGCGCCTTCAGGCGCGGCAACAGCTCGCGAGTCTCGGCCCCCAGCAGGTGTAGCTGGTACACCGAGGCGGTGGGCGTCAGCCGGTACGCGCCCTCGCTCACGCCCGGAATGGCGATGTCAGAGCCCACCGACTTAAGCGCCGGCAGAAGCTTCGAGACGACCCCGGCATGGCGCATCAGCGGGTTCACATCCACCATGTAGGGGTTAATGATTGCGGTGCCGAGCACAGGCAGACGCGCGGAGAGGTTCACGGCCAGCGTGCCGCCCATCGACATGCCGATGACGACGACCCGAAGGCCCTCGTCGGTGAGGCGACGGTAGGCGGACTCGACCGAGTCCAGCCAATCGCGGTAATCCGTCAGGCGCATATCCTGCCAGCGGGTACCGTGCCCCGCGAGTAGCGGCATCTCCACGGGGTAGCCCAGCGCCGCGAAACGCTCGGCGATGGGGCGCATGCTGTACGGGGAACCGGTGAAACCGTGCACGATAAGGATGCCCACGCCGGGCTCAGGGGCCCCAACCCCGCGGGAACCTTCGGCGCTCTGGGGCTCCGGACGGAAGGATAGCGGGGAATGATCGAAGACATTGGGGTCGCCCCCGAAACGGTGCTCCAGCATCTCTCGCACCTCCCGGGTGGCCAGGAGGCGGCGCTCGCGGGCCTTGCGCCGCATACGCTTAATCGGCTCAAGCGAGCTATCAAAAATACTCATGGCCCTCCTTAGACAATGCCGGGGCGCGGGCTAACGGCCGGCGCGGGGGAGAGACGCGCATCGCCCCTCGGCCCTAGAATACCTCGCCCGCCTCGACGGCACCTGTGAGGTGAGCCTGCCGGCGGGGGAGGACGACGGATTCAGCGGAGGGCGGAGCAGGTAGCCGACTTGCGTCGCACATTCGCCGTAATGCGAACGCCGAATACGGTGGCGGTCGGGGAGAGCCGCAGAGACAGGCTAGAATTGAGCCGGGAATATTCAGAGAGGAGATCCCCATGCCGACCACCGCCCTGTACCGAAGCCTCAAGATTATTGGTTCGCCACTGCTGACGGGCCTGTACCACCACGAGGTGGTGGGGCTAGAGAACCTGCCCAAGGGCCCCTTCATCGTCGCCAGCAATCACCTGGCGTTCTGCGATTCCATTTTTATTCCGCTTGCGCTGCCCCGCACCGTGAACTTCCTCGCCAAGAGCGACTACTTTACGACCCCGGGGCTCAAGGGCCGCGCGATGGCCGCATTCTTCCGCGGGGTGGGCCAGCTGCCCATGGACCGCTCCGGCGGTCAGAAGAGCCAGGAATCCCTCGACGCCGGCGCGCAGGTTCTCGCCGAGGGCGGCATCATCGGCATTTATCCCGAGGGAACGCGTAGCCCTGACGGCCGCGGCTACCGTCCCAAGGTGGGCGTGGCCCGCCTGGCCCTCGAGTCACGGGTGCCCGTCGTTCCCATCGGGCAGATTAGCACCGACCTGATTCAGCCCTCCGGTTCGAACCGCATCCACCTGCGCCACGATGGCGAGCCGATTCGCGTGCGCACCGTCATCGGCAAGCCCCTCACCTTCGAGAAGTACACCGCCGACGTCGAGATCAGCTACCGCTCCCAGCGCGAGGTTGCCGATACCATCGGCGCGGCGATTCGCGCCCTGAGCGGGCAGGAGTACGTGGACGTCTACGCGGATCGCGTCAAGAAGCTCATGACCGACGAGCACCTGAGCGCCGACGAGGCCGTGTCCCGACTGCAGAACGAGAAACGCTAGAAGGCGTAGGCGGACGGCACGGCCACACGGGCCGACTAGGGGTTATCTGAATCCTGAGATGAAGCCCCGGCCCGGGGCGTTCGTAAACACCGTAAGAGTACAATAAACCCATCTCTTCCCCGTCCGCGCGGGGTTGAGAGACGACGCACAAGACCATCCCGACGGAGTGAATGATGAGCACCCAGAACCTCAACACCGCGCAGACCGACGACCACGGTCTGGATAACTGGCGCGAGCTGCACATTGACCAGCAGCCCACCTGGAGCGAGCACGAAGACTTCGCCAGCACCATCGCAGAGCTGAACTCGGTTCCGCCGCTCGTCTTTGCCGGCGAGGTGGACGCCATGCGCCAGGCGCTCGGCGAGGTGGCCGAAGGTCGCGCCTTCCTGCTGCAGGGTGGCGACTGCGCCGAGACCTTCGCCGGCGCAACCGCCGACAAGATTTCCGGCCGCGTCAAGACCATCCTGCAGATGTCTGCAGTGCTCACCTACGGCGCCTCCATGCCCGTGGTGAAGATGGGCCGCATGGCGGGTCAGTTCTCCAAGCCCCGTTCCGCAGACATGGAAACCCGCGGCGACGTCACCCTGCCCTCCTTCCGCGGCGAGACCGTCAACGGTTTCGACTTCACCCCCGAAGCCCGCGTACACGACCCCAAGCGTATGCTGCGCGGCTACCACACCAGTGCATCCACCCTGAACCTGGTGCGCGCCTTCACCAAGGGCGGCTTCGCAGACCTGCGCGCCGTGCACCAGTGGAACCGGGGCTTCACCTCCAACCCCGCCCACGAGCGCTACGAGAAGACTGCCAACGAAATCGGTCGCGCCCTCAAGTTCATGGAAGCCTGCGGCGTGAACTTCGAAGCCCTCAAGACCACCGACATGTACGTCGGCCACGAGGCCCTGGTTCTGGACTACGAGCGCGCCCTGACCCGCATCGATTCGCGCACCCAGCTGCCCTACGACACCTCCGCACACTTCCTGTGGATTGGTGAGCGCACCCGCGGCGTCGACGATGCACACGTAGACTTCCTCTCCAAGGTCCGCAACCCCATCGGCGTGAAGCTGGGCCCGACCACCACTACTGAGGATGCACTCGCACTGATTGACAAGCTCGACCCGAACCGCGAGCCCGGCCGCCTGACCTTCATCACCCGCATGGGCGCGAAGAACATCCGCGAGAAGCTGCCCTCCATCGTCGAGGGCGTGCAGGCTGAAGGCGCGAAGGTCGTGTGGGTGACCGACCCGATGCACGGCAACACCATCTCCGTGCCCTCCGGCTACAAGACCCGCCGCTTCGACGACGTGCTCGACGAGGTTCGCGGCTTCTTCGAGGTACACGAGGCACTGGGCTCGTTCCCCGGCGGTATTCACGTGGAGATGACCGGCGACGACGTGACCGAATGCCTGGGCGGCTCCGATGCCATCGACGAGGCAGCACTGGCTGACCGCTACGAGTCCCTGTGCGACCCGCGTCTGAACCACTCGCAGTCCCTGGAAATTGCGTTCCTGGTCTCCGAGTACCTCAAGAACCGCAGCAGCCGCGGCTAAGGACGCTTTCGCGTCATCGCTTCTCGTACGCCCTTGCGACGTACTAACGGGCCCGGCCCCTCAAGAGTGAGGGGCCGGGCCCGTATCGTTTAGTGAAGACGGCGCTTAGCTGAGACGGCGCTTAGCGAAGACAGCGTTTAGCGGCGAGGGTGCTTGGAGCGTCCTGGGGTGAGGAGAGATTCTGAGCTCCTAACGGTTTGGTCCCCGGCGGGATCCCGATGAACCCCGATTCCCGATGAATCCCGGCGGCTGAGCGTCTAGTAGCCCAGGCCGAAGAAGCTCGCGAAGTCCTTCCACCACTCCGACTGCAGGATGGAGGTGGCAAGCCACCACCCGCTGAAGCTGGCGCTCATGCCCAGCAGAATCACCATCAGCGCCCACACACCCATCGCCGCGCCTGAGGGGGGAGGGGTGAGCTCACGTACCGGCAGTCGGCGGTCGCGGTGGAGAGCATCCCGCGACGTGAAGCCGGAGGAATCGGCGGAACCGGTGCTCCCGCCGGAATCCCGCCGAGAAGTATCAGGGGTGTGCGCCCCGTCCGGGCTTTGCGCGGCATCGGAGTAGTCGGGGTAGGCGTTGAGCGCGCGCTCGGCGTAGATGGGGGCGTACTCACCGAAGGTCGAGATAAACTCCTGCTCGGTCTGCGGCCCGATGCCGACGGACGGTGCATCGGATGCATCGGATGAGGCGCCGGAGCTTTGAAGCCCCTCCGACCCCCGCGAGTCATCGGCCTCGTTGGGCTCGCCGCCATCGGCGGCAACCGAAGCCTCGGGGGCCGAACTCTTGAGCGGGGGAATCCCCTCGGGGTTGAGCACCGAGTCCTCCGCGTCCACGTCGGCCAGATGCACCTCCTCTCGGGAACCGGTGAGCAGGCTATCCGGAGAATAAACGTCGTAGGCGAGCAGGTCTCCGGCATCGCTAAACGCGCTGATGGGGGTGTTGCGCACCATCTGCCCCGCGCCGCTGCGCTCGGCGATCTCGGCCACCGCCTCCCACAGGCTTGAGGTAGGCTCCGGGACGCTCGGAGCGCGCCAGGACAGCTCGGACTCGCCGAGAGACTCGGCAACCTCCTTGAGGGAGGCAAAAAGCTCGGTGGCGTCCTCGGGGCGGGCCTGCGGCTGCTTGCGGGTGCACCAGGCAATAATTCCGGCCACGTCGCGGTCGATGCCCGGGGCGATATCGCCGAGCGGGGGCATCTCAATATTGGCGTTGTGGTACAGCACCTGCTGGTCGTTCTCCAAGCCCACGAAGGGCAGACGTCCCGCCAGCATGCGGTACATCATGACGCCGAGCGCGAAGATATCGGCCTGCGCGCCCACCTTCACCTGCGGGTCCAGGACCTCCGGCGCCACGTAGGCGGGAGTACCCATGGGGGCGCCGGAATCCACCTGATCGTCGCGGCGTGACAGACCGAAGTCCGTCAGCTTCACCTGGCCGTTGGCGTCCAGAAGAATATTGCCCGGCTTAATATCACCGTGCAGGTAGCGGTTGGCGTGCACCTCCGAGAGGGCATCCACCACCGGCAGCAGAACATCCAGCGCCTCGCCTAGGCTCAGGGCGCGCCGCGTGCGCAATAGCTGGCTAAGTGTGCAACCGTGCACGTATTCGAGCACGATGTACATGACCATCTGCCCGGCCACGTACTCGGTGCCCGAAGAGATGACACCCACCGTGTGTCCGCCGCCCACCTGGCGCATCGAGCGTTCCTCGCGGTGGAATTTCTGCCGGTTGGCAGCGTCCTGCGCCAGGGAAGGGGAGAGGATTTTGAGCGCCACAGGATTGTTCGACCACAGATCCAGCGCGTAGTAGACCTCGCTCATGCCGCCCCGCCCAATCAGCGAGCCCACCTGGTAGTGTCCCTCGATAATGGCGCCACTCAGCCACTCCGAAGAGCCGACCGTGGCACCCTGTGCGGGCGCGGTGGTGGCCGGAGGAACAGTAGAAGAGGCGGGAGGATGCGAGGGCGATGAGTGAGTATGCGCGGAAGAACGGGGGCGCGGGAGGGGAATATTCATACGGCCTCTATCTTATCGCTCGGCCCAATCGCGCGGCGGGGAAAAGGTCATCGGGAGGGTAATACTCAGCTGATTCTAAGGCAACCGGCCGAGCGGATTGTGACGCTCCGCGCGGCTGAGCGGGTCGAAAGTGGTAAATATGAGTCGGCTCTGGCACTCTTAAAAGGTGACTAACGAAAACATTGCTCAGACCTTCGCCCTCGTCGGCGATTGGGTCACTATTCCCGATATTGCGCAGGCCCTCGATCTGAAGGTGACCCGTGTGCACAACCTGATTTCTGACGGTACGCTCATCGCACTGCGCGACCCCGAAACCAACGTGCGCAAGGTTCCCGCGCTGTTCCTGAACGGTTCGCGCGTGCTGGAATCCCTCAAGGGCACCCTCGTAGTGCTGAAGGACTCCGGCTTCAGCGATGAGGAAGCCATCGTCTGGCTGTACACCGAGGACGAATCCCTGCCCGGCCGCCCGATCGACGCACTGATTGACGGCCGCAAGACCGAGATTCGTCGCCGCGCCCAGGCCCTGGCCTGGTAGCACCGGAGGGTAGCGCCGCAACGCGGAGGCGCAGGGGGCCGGTAAACACTCCGGCCCGGGTGCTCTTCGCACGGCGGGAACTCAACTGATAAAACAGCGGATGGGGTAGCGTTCACGCTACCCCATCCGCTGTCGTTTAACGATTCCTTCGCTATGCGCCTCGCCGCTATTCCTACGTCTTTTTCACGCCCCGCGGTGAAGGCCCCGCGGGCTGAAAACACGCCCGTTTAGGACTTGCGACGTAGCGCGCGGTCCACGATATCGCTCAGCGCCGCGCGCACGAGCTCGTCGAGCTCCAGCGCATCCAGAGCCTCAAAGACCGCATGGGACTTCTGCTCAATCAGCCGCTCGTGCTCGGCGAAAGCACCCGAGGACACCATGAGCTCACGGATGCGCTCCACCTGCTCATCGCTCAGGTTGGGGTTGCCCAGGCTGTCGTGCAGGAGCGCTGCCTCCTGCTCGCTGAGGGCCGCGGAGGTCAGCGCCACCAGGACGGTGCGCTTACCCTCGCGCAGGTCGTCACCGGCGGGCTTGCCGGTCACCTCGGGACGACCGAAAACGCCCAGCTCGTCGTCGCGCAGCTGGAAGCCCTCACCGAGCGGCAGACCGAAGGCCCGGTAGCCTGCCAGCACCGGATGCTCCTCGCTGATTACGCCGGCCCCGCTCTCCAAAGCCCGAGCCTGCAGGGCCAGGGCCCCACCGATCGTGAAGGGGTGCTCGCACGAGTACTTAGCGGACTTGAAACGGATCACGTTGAGCGCTCGCTGCAGGGCCGAAGCGACATCTTCGGTGTCGAGCACCTCGGAGTAGACGTCCAGGTACTGCCCGGCCAGAACCTCAGAACGCATACGGTCAAAAATGGTGCGCGCCGGGGAACCGTATAGTGCGCCCTCGCCCAGGGACGCAAAGACCTCCGCCGACCAGGCGAGGGTCAGGTCGCCGGCCAGGATGCCGCCGGTCAGACCGTAGTTGAAGGCGTCGCCGCGCCAGTTATTCTGCTCGTGTGCGGCCTCGAAACGCTTGTGCACGGAGGGGGCGCCGCGGCGGGTGTCGGAGCGGTCGATGATGTCGTCGTGAATGAGCGCGGAGGTCTGGAATAGCTCCACCGCCATGCCGGCCTTCACGATGGACCAGGTGCCGCGGTTCTCGGTCACGGGTGCGCCTCCCGCCCCGCGCCAACCCCAATAGCTCAGCAGGGCACGCAGACGCTTGCCGCCGGTAGAAAGGGATTCGATGGCCTCCAGCAGGGGGAGGGTCTCGGAGGAGATGCCCTCCAATAGTTCGCGCTGCGCGGCAAAGAACTCGGCCATCAGGGTATTGAAGGCGTTCAGGTAGGCGTTCTGCTCATGTTCGAGAGCCTCGGCGATGCCTGGGGGCAGCTCTGCGGAGCCTCCGGCGGGGGAAGGGGTCGTCATACTATCCTCGGTGTACGTGGGGACGATGGGCATGGGTGCGGTGTGCACCCCTCTAGCTTAGTGGAGAAACGCGTCACACAGGGTATTTGCGAATATGTTTACTAATATTTGGGAGCTTAATTCGTAGACGTGTGCTATATTTGGGGTGTGGTGAAAGCTGTCGAAGGGAGGTTGAGGGGTGAGTAAGCCGGGCCGCGATAATGCGCGCGTCATTATGCATCTCGATATGGATGCCTTCTTTGTCAACGTCGAACTCCTCGAGAACCCCTCGCTTCGGGGTAAGCCCATTATCGTTGCGCCGACGGGCCCTCGCTCAGTGGTATGCTCGGCCTCCTATGAGGCGCGCGCCCACGGGGTTCATTCGGGCATGCCTCTCAGCTGTGCCCTCTCCGAGGTGCCGCACGCTACGGTCCTTCCCCTGCGCGCGGATTACCGGTACTATTCCCGAGCCGTCATGGGTATTCTGCGTGACCTTAGCCCGCTGGTAGAGCAGGTGAGCGTGGATGAGGCCTTCGTGGATCTTACGGGCGCCCACCGGCACGGGCAGGACCCCGTGCAATTGGCGCAGCGGGCGCGTGAGCGCATCGCAGAGGAACTCTCCCTGCCCTCCTCGGCGGGGGTGGCTCCCAATAAACTGCTGGCCAAGATGGCCTCGACCGGCAGTAAGCCCAACGGCCTATGGGTCGTGCCGCCCGGCCGCGTGCAGGAATTCCTCGACCCGCGCCCGGTCTCGGCGCTGTGGGGCGTGGGCTCGAAAAGCACAAAGCTTTTGGCCGGCTACGGAATCCAGACCATTGCGCAATTGCGGTCCATGAGCATCGAGTGGCTTCGGGACCGTTTCGGCACCTCCCACGGGGAATACCTCTGGACTGTTGCGAGGGGCATTGATGACCGGCCCGTCCTGACCGAACGCGATGAGAAGAGCATGGGTGGCGAGCATACCTTCTCCGAAGATACCGCCGATGCCGCCGCCATCAGCGGGGTTGTGCGCGAGCTGAGTCTCAAGCTCGGGCGGCGTCTGCGCGAATCCGGTCGCCTCGCGGGGCGGCTGAGCCTGAAAATTCGCTATGCGGGTTTCGAGACCCACACTCGATCCGTGCCCCTCAGCTCGCCCCTGGATTCGGGGATGCGCATCGCCGAGCTGGCGCTGGAGGCGCTGCGGGCCGACGGAATCCTGACCGGGGACGAAGCACCGCGACCCATCCGCCTGGTTGGCGTGCGGGCCGAGAAGCTGGCTCGCGCCGAGGACGGGGTGCAGCAGGCTCTCTTCGAATCCATCGAGTACAAGCCCGCCGGGCGGGGGTCTAGGAACCGGGGGAGCGGAGGCGCGGTGAACCTCGGGGATCTGAACTCCCGATCGTCGAAGCTCGCGCCGGAGGCTACCGAGGCGGTGCTCGTGAAGGCCGGTCGCTGGTCCGAGATTGAGCACGTCATGGACGCGATTCAGCGGAAGTACTCGGCCGAGAGCATCAAACCGGCCTCGAGGGTTGCGCTACCCGACCGGAAGGCCGACGGCCGCTCGGGAGGGGCCGAGGCGGGCTCCGCGGAAGAGGCTCGTGACGGATAGAGGGACAGGAGAATCGGTGGACCATCGCAGCAGCGAAGGCTGAAAGAAACGGGCGGCTGGTGAGTTCCCCGGCCCTGTCGCATCCACGTGTCGAAATAGCCCCAAAATGGTTCGTAAAATAAGTAGCTGAGAGGCTAAAAATAGTGCGTTGCTCGCGCCTTGCGCGGTAGGATGGAACCAAAGAGTGCGCACGCGCCACGGGGTGCGTTTCAACCCGCTGTGGATACCGGCGCGAACGCGTTGTCAGAAAGACAAAGGAGAACACGATGGCACTGTCCGAGCGTGAACAGAAAGTTCTTGAGCAGCTCGAAGAACTCATGAGCAATGAGGATCCGAACTTTGCCTCGTCCATGTCCTCCACCGGCAATACTGCTCCCGTATTTAGTGCTCGACAGTTGGCGCTCGGAATTCTCTGCGTGCTAATCGGTCTGAGCATTATCATTGGTGCCGTCGCCTCTCACCTCATCTGGCTGGGCGTGCTCGGCTTCCTCTTTGCAGCCTTCGGCGTGTACTTCGCCAGCACCAGCAAGAAGACCCCCGTGGATTCCTTCCTGGGAGGCAAAGCTGGCGGTGCCGCCCGCGCCCGCTCCCGCGAACAGAAGGAACGCTCGGCCTTCATGAACCGCCTGGAGGAGCGCTGGGACGAGCGCAACAACGGTCAGAACTAAAACCCGCTGATGGCCCGGGACGGCAGGCTTCGGACCGAAGATACCGAGGTGAAAATACCGAGGTGAAAATACCTGGCTAAGGATGTCGAGTTGAAGGGTTCAAGCCGGAACTCATAATGACTTTCCCAAGCGGAGGCGAGACGTATGTCTCGCCTCCGCTTTTTCGTGCCCGGTGTCTTTCTCCAAGTGGCCTTTTCTTGCTTGGGGGCTTGTGGGCTTTGCTTTCAATCCTTCTGCGTACGGCAAGCTGGTTGCCCCGAGTGAAGGCATATATAGCCCGCCCGGAATAGGCACTAACTCCTTTTGTGTGTGCCTCGCGCCACTCTGCTGCTGTGTATCTAAGCTCTGCCGCTAAACGGCTCTAACCTGTGTAGAAGCTGTGCGCTGAGATAAAAAATGCAAAAGAAGGAATAAAAACCCTAAAAGACCTTCCTCGAGGTGGGGGAGGTGGTGGAAAGTGGGGTAAAGTGGAGGAGAAGGCTGAAGTCCCCTCCCTCAGCCATGCTCCGCACCCGTTTCCACTGTGGTGCAGGGCGCACGTCGTATTCTTCCGCTCGCTCCGCAAGCGCCATCGGAAGGGACGTGAGGCGAGGGCGCACGACAGGCTCAGCATCAGGCACACACGGGGGAGGTGACGCGAATGTTCCTGGGAACCTATTCGCCACGGATGGACGCCAAAGGGCGCATCATCCTCCCCGCCAAATTCCGTGAGGAACTCTCAGCAGGCCTCGTTCTGACCCGCGGTCAGGAACGATGCCTGTACGTTTTCCCCTCCGCGGAATTCGAGCGCATCCACGAGCGGATGCGCAGCGCACCCCTGCCGGGGCGAGCCGCCCGCGACTTCCTGCGAGTATTCCTCTCGGGAGCCTCGGATGAGCTACCCGATAAACAGGGGCGCATCACCATCCCTCCGATTCTTCGGCAGTACGCCGGGCTTGGCGACCAGCTTGTGGTCATCGGGTCCGGAACCCGGGCGGAAATCTGGGACGCCTCCGCCTGGGAGGAGTACCTGGCCCGCACGGAGGCCGAGTTCGCGGCCCTGGACGAAGACCCCTTCAGCCCCCTGCTCTAACGACTCGACAGCCCGTTCGAATCGGCAGAGACACGGAGACGACAGGAACGCCGATTCGGCAGGGCGATAAATCGGTGCAGACCCGATGCGCGGTCTGCGCCCCCACATGCTTTATTGATACACCACTCACCACCACGCAGGATTACCTCACACAGGAGCACCCATGAGCGTAGAACGCGCCCCCGAAGCCGGCACCTCCGGCTCCTCGGTGAAGGTCACCGGCGCCTCCATCGACAATCTTTCCGAGCGTGACGCCAGCGAGCGCCACGTGCCCGTTATGCTGGACCGCTGCATCAACCTGCTGGCACCCGGCATTGAGCGTGCCGTGGAGGAACGCGGAACCGCCTACGTGATTGACGGAACCCTGGGCATGGGCGGCCACTCCGAGGCGCTGCTGGAGCGGTTCGAGAACCTGGTGCTCATCGGTATCGACCGGGATCTGCAGGCCCACTCCATCGCGGGGGAGCGTCTGGCACGCTTCGGCGAGCGTTTTGTCCCCGTGCATGCGGTTTACGACGAAATCGACCGCGCCATGGAAACCGCCGGAGTACGGGGAATTGACGGCGTCCTGCTGGACCTGGGCGTCTCCTCCATGCAGCTGGACGAACGCGCCCGTGGCTTCGCGTACTCCTACGACGCGCCCCTGGACATGCGCATGAACTCCGAAGACGAGCTCACCGCGCGCATCGTGGTCAACGAGTACAGCGAGGATCAGTTGCGCCGCATTATCCGCAATTGGGGCGAGGAGAAGTTCGCCTCGCGCATCGCCCGCGCCATCTGCACTGCCCGCGCCAACGCGCCCCTGGAGACTACCGGCGAGCTCGTGCGCATTATTCAGAAGGCGGTTCCCGTCGCGGCCCAGCGTACCGGCGGCCACCCCGCCAAGCGCACCTTCCAGGCGCTGCGCATCGAGGTCAACCACGAGCTGGAGGCGCTCGAACGGGCCGTTCCCGCGGCCCTGGATGCGCTGAACCTGGGCGGCCGATTCGTTGCGATGAGCTACCACAGCCTGGAAGACAAAATCGTGAAGCGCGCCCTCACGGCCGAGGCGACCTCCAAGGCGCCGAAGGGATTCCCTGTGGAACTCGAGGAGCACAAGCCCACGATCAGGATTATTACCCGCGGCGCGGAGCCGCCCACCGAGGAAGAGATTGCGCAAAACTCTCGTGCGGCCAGCGCCAAGCTGCGCGCAGCCGAGAAGATTCGAATCCCCGCCCAGTAGCGATTTGCCCGCCCGCAGGCGACAGACGCTAGTAAACCACCTAAGACGAAGATTAGAGAGCGAATGAGCACCCAGCACGCATCCCAGCGCCCCACCCGCGCCCAGGGTACCCCGCGGACTCGACGCGCCGGTTCTTCGCGCCCCTCGGCGGGTGCATCCGGTGCTCTGAGCTCGAGCCTGGGCTCCTCGAACGCCTCACACAGCGCGGGCGTGACTCGCACCTCCAAGGGTGTACATTCCGGCCGTACCCGTAGCGCGCGGGTGGACCCGGTTACCGCTTCTCAGCCCTTGGTTCGCCCGGCAAGCACCGCCGCCTCCCACGGGGGTAAGCGCACCGCGGGCCACGTTCCCGGACCGGTGCGTGCCGCGGCCCGAACCGAGGAACCGCGCGAGGAAGAGGTCGTCACCCGACGCACGCCGCTGTCCGCGGTGACCCGCCGCGCCCGCCGATTGAGCCCGCCGACCATGCTGGCCGTTTTTGCCGCTATCCCGCTGACCCTGATTTTTATCCTGCTGCTCAACGTGCTAATCGTGACCCGACAGTACGACATGGTGGACCTGCGCGCGCAGGAACAGCGTCTCGTGCAGGAGAACCAGGCCCTGCAGCAGGAGATCGGTTTCAAGGAAGCGCCCCAGGACCTGGCGGTGCGCGCGAGCGCCCTGGGCATGTTCGCCAGCTCCTCGCAGGCCACCCTGAACCTGCAGACCTCCAAGATTGAGGGAACCCCCGCGCCCGTGGCCAGCCCCACCGGTAAGGCCGCGACCAAGGAACAAAACCTGATTGCGCCCCCGGCCGCAGGCTCCGAGGAAAGCTACGCCAAGAGCGTGGTGGATGCGGATAAGACCACCCAGCAACGTCACGCAAGCGCGGCCGCGAGCGCCTCGGCGAGCGCAACGGCTAGCCCCGCCGCGGCCAATAACGCCGCGAACAGCGGGACCTCGCAGAACAGCGCTACAAACAACGGCGCGGCGCAGCAGTCCGCCCAGCCGAGCGCCTCCGCCGCTGCGAACGGCGCGAACGCCGCCAACACGAACACCAATACGAACAACGGTGCCGCTAACGGCACCGCACAGAACGGCCAGGCCACCCGCTAGCCGCCCCCAACCGACACCCCACACAGCACGAGAACCGCGAAAGGATATCCCCGAATGAGCTTCGACGCGCGCCATCACGCGAACGAACCGGCATCCGGGAAGCCGGACCTGACCCGCCGAGGCTTTCTGGCCGGCGCGGCCGCCACCGGTGCCCTGGGCGTCATCGGCGTAAACCTTTTCGTGCGCCAGGGCTTCGACCCCGGCGGGGTTGCCAATGCCTCGCGCCAGAAGCGTCTGCGCTCGCAGGTGCTTCCCGCAGTGCGCGGGCAGATTCTCGATATTAACGGCAACGTCATGGCCCGCTCGGTGCAGCGCTACAACCTCACCGCGGATCAGACGGCCGTCGCCACCTTTAAGCGCTACAACGAGGACCGCACCGAGAAGATTGAGGTGACCCCGAGCCAGCTGGTCTACGAGATGACCGATATCCTCAAGAGCGTGGACCCGGGCATCACCGACGAATTCATCAAGTCGAAGCTGGACGGCACCTCCAAGTACTCGGTCATCAAGACCGACGTTTCTCCCGAGATTTTCCACAAGATTGACGACCTTGGCGCGCCCTTCATCTACGGCGAGGCCTTCTCGCAGCGCCTGTACCCCAACGGCAGCGTGGGCGGCTCCGTGGTCGGCAAGTACAACATCGTGGATGAGCCCGACGGCAATGGCACGGGCGGTACCGTGACCCGTAACTTTTCGGTGGGTATTGAGCGCGTCTTCGAAAAGGAGCTGGCCGGAACCCCCGGCGAGCGCACCTACGAGATCAGCGCGGACGGTGTGCGCATCCCCGTGGCCAAGGAGGAGCAGCGCCTCGCGGTTGACGGTAAGAACGTGCGTCTGACCATTAACCGAGACATCCAGTACTTCGCCCAGCAGGTTGTGCGCGCCCGCGCCGAGGAGCTCAAAGCGGAGTGGTGTACCGCAATCGTCATGGACGTGCGGGACGGCTCCCTGCTGGCGCTGGCGGATTCCTCGACCATGGACCCCGGGGCGAAGACCATCGAGGACGCCGCGGATATGACCCCGCGCGCTATTTCGCAGAACGTGGAGCCCGGTTCGACCGAGAAGATGCTAACTGCTTCGGCTCTGATTGAGCAGGGCCTGACGACTCCGACTAGCGTGTATGACGTGCCCTCGACCCTCACGATTGACGGCCAGACCTTCAAGGACGCGTTCGAGCACCCGGCGCAGCGGCGTACTTTCTCGGGCATTATTCATGACTCGATGAACACCGGTACGGTGCTGGTCGGTCAGAAGCTCACCAAGGAAGAGCGCTACAACTGGTTGAAGAAGTACGGTGTTGGTGAGTTCACCGGCATCGAGCTGACCGGTGAGGAGCAGGGCATTATCAGCGATTGGCGCGATTGGGACGGCCGCCAGCAGTACACCGTGCTCTTCGGTCAGGGTGTGGCGCAGACTCCTTTGCAGACCGCCATGATTTTCCAGGCGCTGGGTAATAAGGGCGTGCGACTCAAGCCGCGCATCGTGGACGCGATCATTGACGCCGACGGTACCGAACATAAGCGTGCCGTAGAGCCTGGCGAACGCATGGTCAGCGAGGAGACTGCCGCTTCCTGCCTGACTCTCATGGAGAATGTGGTGGAGCAAGGCCACGCCCGTCCGGCGAAGGTGACCGGCTACCGCGTGGGCGGTAAGACCGGTACTGCGGAAACTCCGAGTGAGAAGGGCGGCTACGACGGCAACACGACGTCCTTTATTGGTGTGGCGCCGATTGAGAACCCGCAGTTCTTGGTGGCGGTGACCATGCAGCGTCCTGAGGGTAGCGTGGGTGCGAACGGTACGACGGCTGAGTTCTCCAAGATTATGGAGAAGACCCTGCACACCTATAATGTGCCGCGTTCTACCGGTGAACCGGAGTTGATTCCGCTTTTTGCTGAGGATAGCCCCAATAAGACGAGCTAAAGGCGAGCGGGGGAGAGGTTCCCGGTAGCTGATTCGTGATGAAGAAGCCCCGGGACTGAACACCTGTCGAAGCCTAAAGCCCGTAGAATATTGAATGACCCTGTGTGCCTTGAGCGCATTGACCATACAGAGCTCACCGCTTCGGACAGCGGAGAGGAAAGAAGGACGATGGATACCGCATCTCACGCACCCGGCCAGAACCTGCTGGGCGGCGACGCTCAGACTCTGCGCCCGAATTCTGTGCGCCCGGTGAGTTTGGCGCACCTTCGCGAACATCTGCAGGGATTGGGTGCTCAGGTGAGTTCCCAGCTGGCTAGTGGCGTTCAGGGTTCTGAATCCGGTGATTCCGTTGAGGTTACCGGTATTAGCATGGACTCCCGAGGTGTTCGCCCGCAGGACCTGTACGTGGCTCTGCCCGGTGCGAAGGTGCACGGTGCGCAGTTTGCTGAGGCCGCGTTGAATCTGGGTGCTTCCGCTATTTTGACGGATGCTGCCGGTGCGCAGCTGCTGGGTGAGGCGCCGGTGCCTGTCCTGGTGACTGAGAACCTGCGCGAGTACGTTGGTCCGTTGGCTGCGCTGATTTATGGTTCGGCTTCGTTCCCCGCTACTCACCGTTACGCGGTGACCGGTACGAACGGTAAGACCACCTCCACCTACATGTTGGAGTCGGTGTTCCGCACCGGCCTGGGTGTGAAGACGGGTCTGATTGGCACTATTCAGATTCTGATTGATGGTGTGTCGGTTCCTTCGAAGATGACCACCCCGGAGTCTCCTCACGTGCATTCTCTGCTGACGATTATGGGTCAGCATCAGGTGCGTTGCGCGGCGATGGAGGTGTCCTCGCACGCGATTGATTACCACCGTGTGGACGGCGTGAAGTATGCGGTTGCTGGCTTTACGAACCTGACTCAGGATCACCTGGATCTGCACGGCACCATGGAGCATTATTTCGACTCGAAGGCTCAGCTGTTCACTCCCGAGCGCGCCGAGCTGGCGGTGATTACTGCTGATGACGAGTGGGGCGAGAAGATGTTCTCCACCGCTTGCGAGCAGATGGGTGCGCAGCAGGTTCACCGTCTGGTAACTGCTCGAGGTACCGGCCTGGCTGAGGTGCCCGCAGAGTTTGGTGCCCGCGATTGGGCTGTGGTGAAGGTTCAGCGTGAGGGCCTGGGCCACCGCTTCCACGTGGCTAATGGTGCCGGTGAGAGCATTGAATGTTACACCGGTCTGCCCGCTGATTTTAACGTTTCGAATGCCGCGCTGGCGGCGCTCATGGCGTACCTGGACACTGACTCTGCTGAGCGTGAGCGCCTGCTGCCCGAGCTGGCGTCCGGTTCGGCTCTGACTCCGGTGGTGCCGGGCCGTATGCAGCTGATTTCGCTGGCGCCGCACGCCATCGTGGACTTCGCGCATAACCCCGACGGCCTGACCCGCGCGCTGGAGGCTATGGACCGCCCCGGCGACGGCAAGGTCATGATTGTGTTCGGCGCGACCGGCGAACGAGACCACCTCAAGCGCCCCATCATGGGTGCGATTGCCGCTCAGAACGCCGATATCGTCATCGTGACCGATGACGATCCGCACGGTGAAGAGCCCGCCCCGATTCGTGCCGCCGTCGAGGAAGGCGCGCAGAAGGCGCAGAACCGTCGCGCCCAGCAGATCCTGAACATTTCCCCGCGATCGGCGGCCATCGATGCGGCGATTGCCCTGGCCACCGAGCACGATGCGATTCTCATTGCCGGCCGCGGCCACGAGACCGAGCAAGACGTCGACGGCGTGGACATCGCCCTGGACGACCGTGTGGAGACCGCTCGCGCGTTGCACGCCTACGGCTTCGAGGTGCTCCCCGATTACCGCCGCATGATTGACACCGCAGGGGCCGCGCAGGCCACCGAGACGACCGAGACCGCTGAAGGTAGGTAGAGAATGATTAAGCTCAGCGCCGCCCAGATTCTGGAGGCGACCGGCGGCACCGCAATCGGCCTGGACGGCCGTGAGGAGCAGGTGCACGCGACCTTCGCCACCACCGACTCGCGCGAGGTGGAGACCGGCACCCTGTTCGTGGCAAAGCCCGGCGCCGTCACAGACGGCCACAAGTTCGTTCCCACGGCGTTCGAGAGGGGCGCAACCCTTGCTCTGGTCGAGCGCGAAGTCGTCGACGAGCAGGGCGTTCCCTACCCGAGCATCCGCGTTCCCGACGTGGTGCTGGCCATGGGCGACCTGGCCCGCTACGCGATTGAGCAGATGCGCGCGCAGGGCGAGCTGACGGTCGTCGGCATTACCGGTTCGGCCGGTAAGACCACCACGAAGGATCTGCTGGCCGCCATCTTCACCCCCGAGGGCCCCACGGTCGCTCCGGTGGGTTCCTACAACAGCGAGGTGGGTGTGCCGCTGACGGTTTTCCGCGCGGACGAATCCACCCGCTACCTGGTCATTGAGATGGGTGCCGACCACGTGGGCAACATCGAATACCTGGCGAATATTGCGCGTCCCGACCACGGCGCAATCCTGAAGGTCGGTACCGCCCACGCCGGCGAGTTCGGCGGCGTGGACAATATCGAACGCACCAAGGGCGAGCTGGCCGAGGGCGTTCAGCCCGGCGGCTCCCTCTCCCTGAACGCGGATGACCCGCGCGTGCTGCGCATGGCCTCCCGCTCGGTCGCCCCCGTCACCTACTTCGGCGTGGGGGAGAAGACCGACGAAAACGGCCAGCCCTACGAGCGCTACGTGGCGGCGCTGAACCTGCGCACCACCGATGCCGGTTGCCCCGAGTTCACGCTGCGCCTGCCCGACGACAGTGAGCACGAGATTTCCTCCCGCCTGATCGGTGAGCATCACGTGCACAACCTACTGGCCGCTGCGGCTGTCGCCTACAACAGCGGTATTGCGGGTGAGAAGATTGCCCGCGCGCTCAACGGCGCGGCGGCTGCCTCCAAGTGGCGCATGGCCCGCACCGACCGTGCCGACGGCGTGACCGTCATTAACGATGCCTACAACGCCAACCCCGAGTCCATGGCGGCGGCGCTGCGCACCCTCGCACAGTTGGGCCGCACCGTGGACCCGGCGACCGGTCAGCCGCACCGCACCTGGGCCGTGCTGGGCGCCATGCTGGAGCTGGGCGATGTGTCCGTTCAGGAACACGATCACCTCGGCCGCCTCGTGGTGCGCATGAACATTTCGAAGCTCATCGCGGTCGGTGACATCGCTAAGCCCATCTACAACGCCGCGCACCTGGAAGGCTCCTGGGGCAATGAGGCGACCTGGGTTCAGACCCCGCAGGAGGCCGCCCAGATTCTGCGCGCCGAGCTGCGTCCCGGCGATATCGTGCTCTTCAAGTCCTCGAACGGCGCGAAGCTGGGCCTGCTGGGCGACGAATTCGCCTTCGCCGAGGAGAGCTTCGGCTCCGCCGAGGACGAGGCTCCGACCTGGCTTTCCGCCGGCGACTTTGTTGAGGCTACCGACCTGAGCGAGCACCTGGCCGCCCACCTGGACGGTACCGAGTCCAGCACCTCCGCACAGACCACCAACGAAGGGTAACGCTTCATGATTACCGTGTTGATTGCAGGAATCCTCGGGTTCCTTATCTCCCTGACCGCGCTTCCGGTGTTCATCAAGAAGATGAAGTCCCTCAAGCTCGGTCAGCTGATTCGCGATGAGGGCCCCGCCGCCCACCAGTACAAGGCGGGCACCCCCACCATGGCAGGCCTGATTTTCATCCCGGCGGCGATTCTTGCGTACCTGCTGACCATGGGCATTAGCGCCGTCTCCTTCGGCACCTCGCCGCTGCCGAGCGCCACCGCGTGGCTGACCATCGCCTTTACCCTGGGCATGCTTGGCGTGGGTGCTGCGGATGACATCATGAAGTTCCGCCACAAGGGCAACGAGGGCCTGACCGAGCGTCAGAAGACCATCGGCCTGCTCGCGGTGACCGTTCCCTTCGCCTTCCTGGCTTTCCAGTTCCCCAACGAGTCTGGCGCGCGCCCCGCATCCACCGCGATTTCCTTTGTGCGCGACCTGCCGATTGACCTCTTTGCCGCCGGTGCGGTGTTTGGGTCCATCCTGGTGGCCGTGTGGATTACCCTCATCTCCCTGTCGGGCACGAACGCCGTGAACTTCACCGACGGCCTGGACGGCCTGGCCGGTGGCGTGATGATGACGATCTTCTCGGGCTACCTGACCATCAGCATCTGGCAGTACGTGCACGCCTGCACCGCGGGCGCCGGCACCGCCTGCTACGACGTGCGCGACCCGGGTTCACTGGCGCTGATTGCCGCATCCTTGATCGGTTCCCTGGCCGGCTTCCTCTGGTGGAACGTCTCGAAGGCGCAGATCTTCATGGGCGACTCCGGCTCCCTGGCCCTGGGCGGTGCGATGGTTGCCTTCGCCCTGTTCACCCGCACCGAGCTCCTGCTGCTGGTCATGGCACTGATTCCGGTGCTGGAGGTCTTCTCCGTAATCGTTCAGAAGTTTGTCTTCAAGGTCAGCCGCAAGCGCTCGGTTGCGGCGGGGGAGAAGCCCCTGCACGCGCACCGTTACTTCCGTATGACCCCCTTCCACCACCACATGGAGAAGACCGGTCTGAACGGCAAGTACTCAATCGATAAGAAGGGCCTGGAGCCCGGCACCGTCAGCAGCGGCGAGGTGAACTCCGTGTTCCGCCTCTGGGTTGTCAACGCCCTGTGCGTGCTGGTGGCCCTGGCTCTCTTCTTCGGCGACTGGTTCTCTCAGACTTCTGGAGTGATTCACTAATGTCAACTATGGAACAGGACGCACTGCGCGCCCGCCGCGAGGCAAACGCCCAGGCGATCGCCGTCAACCCGGTGTACGAGAACGAGCGCCTCGCGCAGCTGACCAGCTGGGACGCCCCCTGGGCCGGTCTGCGCGTCGTGGTCGTGGGGATGGGCACCAGCGGTGACGCCGCCGCGGATGTGCTCGCGCAGTTGGGTGCGCGCATCACGGTTATCGACGGGGCAGACACCCCCGAGAAGCGTGAGCGCATCCAGGTTTACCGTAACGCGTACGGACCGGTGAGCGGCCTGTTCGGCCCCGAGCACATGCTCGCCCTGCCGCAGGTTGAAGGGGAGGACCCCGAACTGGTCGTGACCTCTCCGGGTATTCGCCCCGACCACCCCGTGATGCTGGATGCCTACGAGCGCGGTATCCAGGTGTGGGGTGACGTGGAGCTGGCTTGGCGCCTCAACGACCGTGCCGGCCGCCTCAGCCCCAAGTGGCTGTGCCTGACCGGCACGAACGGCAAGACCACGACCGTGGGCATGACGGATTCGATTCTGAAGGCCGCGGGCAAGAAATCCATTCAGGTGGGCAACGTGGGTATGCCGATTGTGTACGCGATTGCCGACGATGAGCCCTACGAGTTTTTCGCGGTGGAGCTGTCGAGCTTCCAGCTACACTGGACCTTCTCCCTGTCGCCCTACGCCTCGGTCGTGCTGAACATTGCCGAGGATCACGTGGATTGGCACGGTTCTTTCGAGCGTTACAAGGCCGATAAGGCCCGCGTGTACGAGAACACCCAGGTGGCCTGCATCTTCAACACCGACCACGCCGACACCCTGCGCATGGTGGAGGAGGCCGACGTGGTGGAGGGCGCTCGCGCGATTGGCTTCAGCGCCACCCAGATGCCGGCCGTGTCGATGCTCGGTCTGGCCGAGAACATCATCGTGGACCGGGCCTTCCTGAAGAACCGCTACAACGAGGCGCTCGAGCTGGGCGTCGTGCAGGATTTGGCTCCCGCGCCGGGTAAGATGCCGGCCCAGTACACGGTCGAGAACGCCCTGGCCGCGGCCGCCCTGTGCCGTGCCGCCGACGTCGAGCCGAAGGCCGTGGGTGCGGGTCTGCGTTCCTTCAAGACCGGCGCGCACCGCAACCAGCTGGTGGGCTACGCGAACGACATCATGTGGGTGAACGACTCGAAGGCCACGAACCCGCACGCGGCCAATGCCTCGATGAGCGGTTACCCCTCGCTGGTGTGGATCGCCGGTGGCCTGTCGAAGGGCGTGGAGTACGACGAGCTGATTACCGCTCACGCCAAGCGTCTGAAGGCCGTGCTCATCATCGGCACGGATACCGCGGGTCTCAAGGCAGCTCTGGCCAACCACGCCCCGCAGGTTCCGACCTACAACCTGACCGCCTCTGTGGCCGACCCCTCGGACGGCATCGCCGTCATGAACGCCGCGGTGGCGAAGGCCGCCGAGATCGCTCAGCCGGGTGACACGGTGCTGATGGCACCGGCCGCGGCATCGATGGACCAGTTCAAGAACTATGCGGTGCGCGGCGAGGCGTTTGCGAACGCCGTGGCCGATCAGCTGGCCCAGTCGTAGCCTATTCGGCCCCGACCGGTACCCTAGCGTGTAGCGGCGTTCGCGGCCCGTGCCGCCTAAGCCGCGCTCTCGGGGGTGGGACGTTTTGGGTTCCACCCCCGCCTCTTTTCCCAATTGTTATCGCCGCCGCGATTCATCGCTGTGGGTTGTGGCGTTCCAAGCCTTAGGAGGGCATGTGAGTACCAGCGCATCCTCGAAGCGTTCTGCGTCTTCGCGGGCTGGCCGTTCCGAACAGACCGGGCACGCCTCGTCCCCGTGGACTGCCCTGAAGGAGATGACGGCACCGGCCCGTTCGTTTGGCAAGCGCCTGTACCGTCGCGGTCTGAAGGCTGACCTGTGGGATGTGCCGGTCATGCTACTGGTGACGACCCTGGGTTTGGCGATTTTCGGCTGCATCATGGTGCTCTCGGCTTCGAGCGTCACCATGATTTCGCAGGGCCAGTCACCGTTCTCTCAGGTGTCCTCGCAGATTCTCTTCCTGGTGCTCGGTGTGGTGGCGATGGCCGTCATTACGAATATTCCGGTGGGGTGGTATCACAAGCAGGTCGTGGTGAACGCGATGCTTGCGGTGGCCCTGGTGCTGCAGTTGGCGGTGGTGGTTATCGGCGTCGAGGTGAACGGTAACCGTAACTGGATTAAGCTGGGCCCCGTGCAGATGCAGCCTTCGGAGTTCTCGAAGCTTGCAATCGTGATGTGGCTGGCGTGGGTGTATAACCGCCAGGGCGATATTTCGCGGAGCTTCTGGCGTACCCTGTTCCCCTCCATCTACGGTGTGGGCGCCCTGATTCTGCTGATTATGGTCGGCGGCGATATGGGTACGGCCCTGGTGTACGGCTTCATTTTCCTGGGCATGATGTGGATGGCCGGTGCCTCACGTCGATCAATGCTGCAGATTGGCGGCGCGGTTGCCGCGCTGGCCCTGTTGGGCGTTTTGAGTAGCCCGAACCGAGTGGCCCGTATCTTCGGCATCTGGGGTTCGTGCACGAACGCTAACTGTGATCAGGCGAACTCGGGTGAGGTGGCGTTGGCGACCGGTGGCTTCCTGGGCGTTGGCCTGGGCCAGTCGCGCCAGAAGTACAACTACCTGGCAGAGGCCCACAACGACTACATTTTCGCGATTATTGGCGAGGAACTGGGCCTTCTGGGCACGATGGCGGTTCTGCTGCTGTACGTGGGTCTGGTGTACTGTGCGGTGCGTATCATGCTGCGCACCGCCGATCCGCTGGTGCGCCTGGCGACGGGCGGCATTATGGTGTGGCTGACCTCTCAGGCCATCATCAATATGGGTATGGTGTCCCGTATTCTGCCGGTGATTGGCGTGCCGCTGCCCTTTGTCTCCTACGGTGGTTCCTCGTTGCTGTCTTCGCTGTGCGCGGCGGGTTTGCTGTTGGCCTTTGCCCGGCAGACGCCCCTGCGAGGCGCGACAGCCCCGTCGAGCGTTGAGAACCAGAGCGCTCGCGAGATTCGCCGCGCAAACGCCGATTGGAAGCGCCGCCTGCCCCTGCAGGCCGTGGTGGAGCAGGAGGCCGCGGAACGCGCAGAGGCCGGTGGCCACCTGATGCAGGAGCAGCATCCGCTGTCGAAGCTGGGCAGCCTGAGCGGTTTTGTCCGGCGCTGGTTGGGCTTTGATCCGGAGCAGCGTCGCGAGTTGAAGCGCATCGAACAGCAGCGTGAGGCAGAGCGCGCCCGCGAAGAGGCCCGTGCGGCTCGTGAGGAAGCGGCCCGTGAGAAGGCTGAGCGGCAGAAGCTGGCTCGCCGTGCCCGTGAGGAAGCCGAGCGGCAGAAGGCCCTGGAGGAGGCCGAGCGGCAGAAGACGGACCGCGAGAAGGCGGCCCGCACGAGGGAAACCCGAGAGCAGAAGGCCCGAGAGCGCCGAGCCCCCGGCAAGGCTGCACCCGGCAAGACCGAGCAGTCCCGACCTGCCCGCCCGGTTCAGCGTCCGGCCGAGCAGGGCTCGAAGGAACAGCAGGCCCGAGGCCAGCGTCCCGGGCACAGGGAGCGTCGTCGTCCGCAGAATCGGCGCGGTGGTCTGCCCGCCGGCCTGCAGCCTCTGCATCCCGAGGACCGCGCACGCCGAGCACAGCGTCAGCAGCGTCAGCACGGTCAGTCGTCGCGCCGTCAGCCCGGTGGGGGAGAGCGGTAGAGAGATTTTCCGAGGTGGACAGCGGTCGAGAACGGCCTTACCTCTCGGCCCCGCGTTCCTTCAAAGCGCCCCCGACCTGAGCTACAGCTCGCGGTCGGGGGCGTTCCGCCGCGCTCTGTGGTGCGGAACGATAGCGTAAAATGATGCTGTACCGATGTATTGGGAGAGAGACCTATGACGAAGAAGGCACCCTCTATAGTCTTCGCCGGTGGTGGCACCGCCGGTCACATTAATCCGATGCTTGCGATTGCCCGCGCCGTTCGCGACCTTGAACCGAACGCCAAGATTCTGATGCTGGGCACCGCCGACAAGATGGAAGCCGACCTGGTTCCGGCGGCCGGCTTCGATATCGAGTTCATTCCCCGCGCGGCCTTCCCCCGTAGCATTAATCGCGCGGCGCTTGCCTTCCCCGCGAAGTTCCTGGGCGGCCTGTCGAAGACCCGCCGCATCCTCAAGGACGCCGAGGCCGACGTCGTGGTGGGCGTGGGCGGTTACGTGTGCCCGCCGGCGTACCTGTCTGCCTTCTTCTCGAAGATTCCCGTGGTCATTCACGAGGCGAACGCGAAGCCCGGCCTGGCTAACCGTCTGGGCGGTCGCTTCGCGAAGTTTACGGGTGTGGCCTTCCCCAATACACCCTTCCCGCACGCGACCCTGGTGGGCATGCCCATGAAGGATGAGATTGCCTACCTGAACCGCGACGCGCACCGTTCGAAGGCCCGCCGCAACCTGGGCCTGGACCCGGAGAAGCCCACCGTTATCGTGACAGGTGGTTCACTGGGCGCGCTGAGCCTGAACAACGCCGTGTCGGCCTGCCGTGATCGCTTCGCAGAGTGGGACTTCCAGATTCTGCACATCACCGGTAAGGGCAAGACCGTTCTGGACGAGAACGGCGAGCCCCTGAGCGCCCCGAACTACCGTCAGATTGAGTTCAGCAACGGCATGCAGGACGTGTACGCCGCCGCCGATTTGCTGCTGGTGCGCGCCGGTGCGGCCACGGTGAGTGAGGTTGCCGCGGTGGGTGTGCCCGCTATTTTTGTGCCGCTCCCCATTGGTAATGGTGAGCAGGCCCTGAATGCTCGTTCCCTGGTGGAGGCCTCCGCGGCCCTGCTGGTGAAGGACGCAGAAGTCACCGGTGAGTGGTTTGCCCGTGAGATTCCGGAGCTGATGGCAAACCCCGAAGAACTGGAGCGCATGGGCGCTGCAGCCTATAAACTTGGTATCCGTGACGCGGCTCGCGTTATGGCCGAAGCAGTATTGAAGGCAGCTGAGAACTAATGACTGAACTGATGAATCTTGAGATGGTGCTGCCGGCACCCCTGAACCCGCCGTTCCCCGAGCGCCACGCGATGGACGCGCTGGGTCGCGTGCACTTCATCGGCATCGGTGGCGCGGGTATGAGCGCTATCGCCGCGCTGATGCTGCAGGCCGGCGTGACCGTGAGCGGTTCGGACCGCGCGGAATCTTCGGCCGTTGAATCGCTGCGTGCCGCCGGCGCCCACGTGAGCGTGCCCCAGTCCGCCGAGAACATCGTTGACGTCGACACCGTGGTGATTTCCACCGCGATTCGCGAGGATAACCCCGAGCTGGCCGCTGCCCGCGCGCAGGGCCTTCCGGTTCTGCACCGCTCCGAGGCGCTGGCCGCCGTGATGGGGCTTTCGCAGGTGGTGGCGGTGGCCGGTACCCACGGTAAGAGCACGACCAGCTCCATGATTTCCGTGATGTTCGATCAGCTGGGCCGCAACCCTTCCTTCGCCGTGGGCACCGTAATCGCCGGTCGCGGCACGAACGCGCACCTGGGCGCGCAGGGCCCCGACTCGATTTTTGTGGCCGAGGCCGACGAATCGGACGGCTCCTTTGTGCGTTACCGCCCGGCGATTGCCGTGGTGACGAACGTTGAGCCCGACCACCTGGACTTCTACGAGACCGACGAGCGCGTCTTTGAGGCGTTCAACCGCTTCGTGGGTTCGCTGGCCCCCGGCGGCGTGCTGGTGACCTGCGCCGATGACGCCGGTGCCGCCTCCCTGGCCGCCCGTTCCCGCGCGGCCGGCGTGCCGGTCGTAACCTACGGCGAGTCCGAGGATGCCGACCTGCGCATCCGCGAGATTACGAGCGCGGGTTCCTCCTCTTCGTCGACGGTGGAGTGGTCCTTCGAATGTCGCGGTGAGCGCTTCGAGGGCAAGCAGGAGCTGGCGCTGAAGGTTCCCGGCATCCACAATCAGCTGAACGCCGCGGCCGCCTTCATCACCGCGCTGCTGACCGGTGCTCAGGGCCCCGAAATCGCCGCCGCCCTGGGTGAGTTCGTGGGTGCTGATCGTCGCTTTACGCTGCGCGGCGAGGTCGCGGGAGTGAAGGTCTTCGACGACTACGCACACCACCCGACCGAGGTGTTCCGTGCCCTGCAGACCGGCCGCACCGTTGCCGACGGTCACAACCTGTACGTGATTTTCCAGCCGCACCTGTTCTCGCGCACCCGCGAGTTCGCGAAGGAGTTCGCGGAGTCCCTGTCGATGGCCGATCGCGCCTACGTGCTGGATATCTACCCGGCTCGCGAGCAGCCCATTGAGGGCGTGACCAGCGAACTGATTACGGGCGCCGGTTTCTCCGAGGTGCGCTACGCGACCGCGGAGAACGCTATCGAGGACATCGCCTCGTACGCTCAGAGCGGCGACATTGTGATGACCGTTGGCGCCGGCGACGTGACGGCTCTGGGCCCGCGCCTGCTGGAGGCCCTGCAGATTCGTCACGACGGCGACCTGACCAAGAAGTCGGAGGCTTAGGCTGTGCCGATGAGTCCCATGCCCCCATCGGAGGGGCATTCGCGCGCGCCGAAGGCCCCGCGCTCACGTGCTCGTCGGCGCGCCCAGGAGCTTGCGCAGGAACAGCCTGCGGCTCAGCACACGGCGGAGGCGCAGCCCACCGCTGACGCGCAGACCCTCGCGGCCGGTGCCCCCGAGCAGAAGAAATCTCACGGGTCTGAGTCTCAGACCTCTTCTGGTTCTCACTCGGGCACCGCCTCCACCGTGGGTCGTCGCCCCTCGGGGGCTACGATTCGCCCCACCAGCCCGGCTCGTGCCGAGAGCGTGGCCCTTGTGGACGGCGCGATTCGTCGCGTGCCCGCGGCTACCTCCGGTTCGCAGGAGCTCTTCGACGTGGAGGCCTTCGAAGATTCTCCCAAGGAGACCGAGAAGGCATCCGGCCGGTCGGCGCAGGTTGAAAGCGCGCGGAGTGAAAATGCGAAGGAAGCGGCGGGGGAGAAGCCCAGCGCTAAGCACGGCGAGAAGACCGAAAAGGGCGCCGACCGGGCCGACAAGACCGGCGACGGTGATGCTTCTTCCAAGCGGAAGACTTTCGCCGACTCCCCGTCGGCGGGGGACGATTCCGCTGAGACAGAGCCCGCCGAGCAGGCCCGCCCCGCAAGCCGCTTCGGCCGCTGGCGCGTGGAGCGAGAACGACAGCGCGCCGCCGAGATCGAGAAGGAACGCGAGCGTGAGCGCCGGGAGGCGCAGCACGAGCGCATCCTGAAGGATCCCGGTCTGGACGGCCTGCGTGCCGAGGAGCGTCCGCGCAAGGAGCGCACCCCGCTCACTCGGGCCCGCAAGCTGCTGTACACGGCGATTGCGCTGGCCCTCGTGGCGGTGCTGTACGTGGTGCTGGTCTTCTTCTCGCCCCTGCTGGCCACTCAGACCATCACGGTACGCGGTGCCTCCCTGCTGGAAACCACCCAGGTGGAGCAGAAGCTGGAGCCCCTGCGCGGGGTTCCGCTGACACGCATCGACGAGAAGCGCGTGCGTGAGCTGATTGGTCAGGACAATGTGCTTCGCAGCGTTCAGGTGGAGAGCCGCCCGCCGCACGAGCTGGTGGTGACCCTGAAGGAGCGCACCGCCATTGCAATCGTCAAGGAGGGGGAGACCTACCATACCGTGGACACCGACGGGGTGAGCCTGATGGAGTCTTCCTCCGAGCCGAGCACCTCGGTTCCCCTGGTACGATTGAATGGTGATGACCCGCAGCATTCGGATGAGTTCCGCACGATTTCGACGGCCTTGTCAGCGATGCCGGCTGAGCTTCTGGCTCAGGTAAAGGAAGCGAGCGCGACCTCAACCTCGAGTATTACCCTCACGCTGCGGGATAATACGACGGTGCAGTGGGGTACCGCCCAGGAGAGCGAGCTGAAGGCTAAGGTGCTTCTGTCGCTCCGCCAGGCGGTAGCTCAACGGGCTCAGGAAGAAGCCTCTTCAGGTGCCCAGGCGCAGAAGGTGACCGTCTATGACGTGTCGGCCCCGCGCGTACCGGTGACCCGTTAGGGGAACTACCAATGGGCGCTTTCCCTCCCCTTTTTGTGTGAATTCCGCAAAAAGAGGGGGTAATTGCGCTGTGTAGCTAGGAACCACCAAAAACTGTTTGGTATCCTAACAGATAAAGTCATTCTTTAGAGGAAACCTTTAGGCTTAGATTGAGCTGGGGGTCTTCCGAAGCTGGAACACGGAACAATCGAGGATTACATGGACGCTGGAACTCCCCAGAACTACTTGGCAGTCATCAAGGTCGTTGGTATCGGCGGCGGTGGCGTCAACGCAGTCAACCGAATGATCGAGGTTGGCCTGCGCGGCGTTGAGTTCATTGCTATTAACACTGACGCCCAGGCTCTGCTCATGTCCGATGCAGACGTCAAGCTGGACGTCGGTCGTGAGCTGACCCGCGGTCTTGGCGCGGGCGCAAACCCCGAGGTTGGCCGTCAGGCAGCCGAGGATCACTCGCAGGAAATTGAGGAAGTCCTCAAGGGCGCAGATATGGTCTTCGTGACCGCTGGTGAGGGTGGTGGCACCGGTACCGGTGGCGCACCCGTCGTGGCACGCATCGCCCGCTCCCTGGGCGCTCTGACCATCGGTGTTGTGACCCGCCCCTTCACCTTCGAGGGTCGTCGCCGCTCCAACCAGGCTGAGACCGGTATTGCCGCTCTGCGCGACGAGGTCGACACCCTGATCGTGATTCCGAACGATCGACTGCTGTCGATTTCGGACCGCAACGTGTCGATGCTGGACGCCTTCAAGTCGGCAGACCAGGTGTTGCTCTCCGGTGTTCAGGGCATTACCGACCTGATCACCACCCCGGGCCTGATTAACCTTGACTTCGCTGACGTTAAGTCTGTGATGCAGGGTGCCGGTTCGGCTCTGATGGGTATCGGCTCGGCCTCGGGTGAGGACCGCGCCGTGAAGGCAGCCGAGCTGGCTATCGCCTCCCCGCTGCTGGAAGCATCCATCGACGGTGCGCACGGCGTGCTGCTGTCGATTCAGGGTGGTTCCGACCTGGGTCTGTTCGAGATTAACGAGGCTGCACGCCTGGTTCAGGAAGTGGCTCACCCCGACGCCAACATCATCTTCGGTGCCGTCATTGATGACGCCCTGGGTGACGAGGCTCGCGTGACCGTGATTGCCGCTGGCTTTGACGCCGTGAACCCCGAGACCAACTCGAACGCTTCGGCTTCCGCTCAGCCCCAGCGTGCACAGGGTTCCTTCGGCGGCTCGAACGCTGCCGCTCCGGCTTCTAACGGCTACGGCTTCAACGCTCCCGCCGCCGCTCCGGCTTCCACCGGCGCCGCTGGCTTCGACGTTGATTTGCCCCCGGTCGTTGAGGAAGCACCGGCTCGCCGCGACACCCTGGACGTCCCCGACTTCCTGAAGTAGTCGCGCCGCGTGCGTCAGCACGCCGCCCCGTAGGGTTTTGATGGAGGGGAGCTGAGAATAGTCCAACTGTTCTCAGCTCCCCTTCGCTCTACCCGCTTTCGCTCCGAGCACCCCGTACAGCCCCGAGAAAGACATAATGATGAGCAACGCCCCCAAAACTCCGCTGCTGGCCACCGCCGACACCCGCATCCTGGGTCCCTGGCGCGTGCGGGTGGGGTTTACCTCCCGCGAGGCGGGGAACCTGGGCCTGCACGTGGACGACGAGCTGGGCGGCGGCATGGACGCCTCCATGGTGCGCACCCTCAACCACCGTGCGGCGCTCGAGGAGGCGTTGGGTGCGGGACCGTTCTTCTACCTGAACCAGGTGCACGGCGTTGAGGTGGCCCGTCCCGAGGACTACGACCCGGCCTCCTACGCGCCGGGCGCCCCCGCAGAACGCACCGTCGAGCGCGCCCGCGCCATCGCGAAGCTGGCCCCCGTGGCCGATGCCGCGGTTAGCGTCGAGGGTCGCCCGCTGGCGATTATGGTGGCCGATTGCATCCCCGTGGTGCTGGTCGGTTCCGTCGAGGGTGAGAAGACCGTGCCCGTTTTGGCGGTGGCTCACGCGGGTCGCCGCGGCCTGCTCGACGGCGTGCTACAGCAGACCGTGCAGCGGATGCGTCAGCTGGGCGCTGCGCACATCACCGCGTGGCTGGGCCCCAGCATCTGCGGTGCCTGCTACGAGGTGCCCGAGGCAATGCGCGCCGAATCGACCGAGCTGATTCCGCAGGTTCACTCGGTGACGGACGCGAACACCCCGGGTCTGGATCTGCCGGCCGGTGCTCGCGCGGTGCTAGAGGCCGCCGGAGTGGAGGTATCCACGGAGTGCGCCCGCTGCACGTACGAGGAACCGAGCGTGTACTCGCACCGCGGGTTTACGAATCGCGGCGAAAAGCCCGGGCGCATCGCGGGTCTGGTGTGGGTTGAGAAGCTGGCGGAACCCGCCGCGTAGAGCTGTTAAAGACAGAGTCGCTGAAGGAGAGAAGAGATACCTGAAATGAACGTAGAAGAGAGCCTGCAGTACACTCCCGAACGCGCCGAACAGCTGCTGCAGAACTACCGCCGGGTGCTCGAGCGAATTCGAGCGGCGGAGCAGGACCGCAGCGGGGTGCGCACCGAGCAGAGCGCGCCCGTGCGCCTGGTGACGGTGACCAAGTTCTTCCCGGCCTCCGACGCGGCGGCCCTGCTGGACGGCGGCGTGACCCTCTTCGGCGAGAACCGCGACCAGGAGGCCAGCGCGAAGGCCCGCGAGCTGGCCGCCTACTGCGAGCAGCGCAAGGTACAGCCCCCGCACTGGGCGTTCATCGGGCAGCTGCAGACCAACAAGGCGAAGTCCGTGGTGAAGTACGCCTCCAGCGTTCACTCGGTGGACCGCCCCTCCCTGGCCGACGCGCTGGCGAAGGCCTACGCGAACCAGCTGGCCCGCTACGAGGCGGGGGAGGCGCCGGCCCCCGCGGCCCTGGAAAACGGCGGCCTGGACTGCCTGGTGCAGGTCTCCCTGGCCGAGGAGGCGACGGCCGGCCACGCCGCCGAGGGAGCGCGAGGCGGTACGAGCGCCTCGGAGCTTCTGGAGCTGGCCGAACGCATCGAGAACCACGCGAACCTGCGGTGCGCCGGCGTGATGGCGGTGGCGCCCCTGGACGCGGACCCGGACGCCGCTTTCGAGAAGCTTTACGGACTGGCGGCCCGGCTGCGCGAGCACCTGCCGCACGCGACCGAAATCTCGGCGGGCATGAGCGGTGACCTGGAGGCGGCTGTCCGCTGGGGCTCCACCTGCGTGCGCGTGGGCAGCGACATCATGGGCCGACGCCCCGCACGCTAGAGACGGCGGGCGAATATGCCGCCGCTGTGAGAATCCGGACGCTGTTCTACCGGCTGGAAGAGCCCGTACGCTGGTAATATATACATGCCGGTGCACGACGTTTTGACGTGCGACCGAACCTTCTGAACGAGGGGCCCGCCCGCGGTGCTCCTCGAGAGGCACCGCCGCAACAGGCGGCCGCCCGCGTTCAGTAGCCTGTCCCTGTACCCTAGCGAAGCGAGAGAAACATGCCGAAGCAAAGCCGCCTAGCGGGTTTCCTCGGCCTGGAGCCCTACAACGCCAAGGACTCTGACGCCCAGGACTCCAACACCGCGGATACCGCGCCCGAGGAGCCCCGCTCCCACGAGCAGTCGGGTCGCGGCGGGGAGCACCACCGCGCGGAGGCCCACCGTGTAGAGGCCCGCGCCGAAGAGCCTCGAGCCGACGACCGCGCCGCGCGAGACCGCTCGCTGGGGGAGTACACCGCATCCAAGCACGGTGCGCCCGCAGTCGCACACCCGTACACACCCGAAACCACAGACGAGGCGGAGGAACCCCGCGAGGATCGCCGAGGCGATGAGCCCCGGCACGAGCCCGCGAGCGAACCCGCAGACCATTGGGAGGACGCCCCGGTGCCGAACACCGAATACACCGAGCAGTACGCCGACACCTACTCGAACGACGGCTACTACGACCAGGGCTACGAGCCCGAAGAGACCAACGGATACACCTACGGTTACGAGGAAGAAGAGGACGAATTGCGTCGTATCACCACTATCCACCCCCGCTCCTACAATGACGCAAAGATTATCGGTGAGGCGTTCCGCGAGAACATCCCCGTGATTATGAACGTCGAGGAAATGCCTGACGCCGACGCCAAGCGCCTGGTGGACTTCGCCTCCGGTCTGGCCTTCGCGCTGGAGGGCCGCATCGAGCGCGTGACCTCGAAGGTCTTCCTGCTGACCCCCTCCAACCTCGAGGTGCTGGGCGTCGCCAACTCCGAGAACACCGCAGACTTCAACTCCGAGGGCGAATTCCCCTTCGACCAGGGCTAAGGACTGATTAATGGGTTATCTTTTCGCTCTCGTGACGATTGCGCTGTACCTGTTCTACGTCTTCATGCTGCTGCGCATGCTCTTCGACTGGGTACGTATGTTCGCACCCGGTTGGCGTCCCAAGGGGGTCGCCCTGCTGTGCGCAAGCGCCGTTTACGCCGTGACGGACTGGCCCATGGAGAAGCTGCGCCGCGTGATTCCCCCGGTGCGCGTGGGCAACGTCGCGCTGGATACCGGTTTCCTGATCCTAATTGTGGTCGTCTCTATGCTGTTGGGCCCCATGATGAGCCTGACCGCCCGATTCTCCTAACGATCGGAGCCTGGAGTCGCCCCGCGGAATGTTACTCAACATTCCGCGGGGCGCGCGCGTTTAACGGGATACACGCGCTTAATGGGCCACGGACGTGCGCAAACGCTCCGGGGGAGCGGGGGTCGGGGCCGTTGCGCCATGCGCATATTTTGTTGTCTGTACGACAGAAACCCCGGAGCCGAGGCCCAATGATAGTAAAATGGGTGCCAACGACTGTCTGCGCGATGCGGCACACCGCGCCCGTTGCGGGGGCCAAACGCTCCCGCCGGGTTGCCCCATCGGCGCACTCAACTTCGAACCCAACCCGTACAAGAGGAGAAGCCACATGGCCATCACCCCCGAAGACCTGATTACGAAGAGCTTTAAGATCGTGACCGAGGAGTCCGGTTACGACCGCAACGAGGTCGACGACTTCCTGGACGAGCTCGTCGTTGAGCTGCGTGCCCTGTACTCCGAGCGCGACGCCCTGGAGCGTCAGGTGGAGCAGCTCTCCGCCTCGGCTCCCGCATCCCCGGCCGCCGCCGTCTCCCAGGAGGCTCCCTCTGCCGCCGGCGCCCAGGACGCCGCAGCCCTGCTGGCCATGGCCCAGAAGGTGCACGACGACTACGTGGCCCAGGGCGAAAAGGCCAAGGCCGAGCTGTTGGACGAGGCAGAGAAGAAGGCCGACGCCCTCGTGAGCGAGGCTCGCCAGCAGCGCGAAGAGGTCCTGGCCCGCCTGACCGACGAGAAGGAAGAGCTGGAGATTGCCGTGGAGGCACTGCGCGGCTTCGAGAGCCGTTACCGCACCAAGCTCCTGGACCACCTGAACAACCAGGTGGAGGAGCTGAAGAACCTCAAGTCCATCGAGGCTTCCGCCTAAAGCACCGCGCGACCCCGCCGAGGCGCGCCACCGTCCGGATTCTTATCGGCCCGTTTTGCCGGGTTCAGCCTAAGCCGCGGATAAGGAACCGGGCGGTATTTTGCGCTCTCTGGAAGGACCCGGCCACCCCGTAGACCCCGTTCGTGAGGCGACGGGCGGGGCACGAGAATTTCCCCTCATTTGCTAAGCTAGAGGGGCACCGTAGCACGTCGTCGCGGGGACCGCCCCGCTACCGTCGCCACTATTCACACGACCCGAGGAGAGCCTTGCCCACCACCCCGAATCACGCTGAATCCTCGGTCCCCGTACGCACCGCGGAAACCGCTACCGAGAGCACCGGCCGCGCATCGCGCATCCTGAGCGGGCGCACCGCCTGGCTGAGCGCCCTGGTGCTCGCCGCCGCCGTGTTCGCCATCGACCAGGGCACCAAGTACCTGGTCGTCACCCAGATGCAGCTGGGGGAGCGCATCACCGTGATCGACGGGCTGCTGTGGTGGTACTCGATTCGCAATTCGGGGGCCGCGTTCAGCATGGGCGAGAACGTGACCTGGATTTTTACCCTCGTCATGGTGGCCGCCGCGATTGTGGTGCTCTACCTGCTGCGCCGCACGCGCTCACTGGCCTGGACCCTCGCGTTGGGCGGGCTGCTCGGTGGCATCTGCGGCAACCTCTTTGACCGTCTCTTCCGCGAGCCCGGCTTCGGTTCCGGGCACGTGGTCGACTTCATCTCGGTACCGAACTTCGCCATCTTCAACGTTGCGGACTCGGCGATCTGCGTGTGCATGGCGCTCGTCGTGCTCCTAAACTTCATAGGCCTGAACCTCAACGGCACGAAGGCTCCGCAGGAGAGCGCCTCGAAGAAGGCTAAGACCCTAAAGAGCGCGGAAGCCGACAGCGAGAACACCGGCGCCTAACGGTACGTCACGACGCACAGCACAGACCGCCAACCCACAGCATAGACCACAGCACAGACCGCAGCGCGAGGAGAGAATCATGAGCGAGGAAACCACCGCGGAGCGCATCCGCGCCGAATTCACCGTTGAGGACGCCCTGGCCGGCATGCGCCTGGACGCTGCGCTCGCCGGAGCCCTCGACGCGCCCCGCACCCGCACCTCCGGGTGGATTCGCGACGGGCACGTGAGCATCACCAACGGTGGGCGTGCCGTGAAGGTCGGCAAATCCTACAAGCTCTCCGCCGGAGATTTGGTCGTCGTGGACGCCCCCGCGCCGCGCGACCTGGCCGATATTCGACCCGAGAAGGTGGACGGCTTCGGCATCGTGTACCTGGACGACGATATCGTCGTGGTGGATAAGCCCGCCGGCGTGGCGGCGCACCCCTCACCCGGCTGGCACGGCCCCACCGTGATTTCCGCGCTGATGGGGGAGGGCATCTCTGTGGCCACCTCTGGCGCGGCCGAACGCCAGGGCATCGTGCACCGCCTGGACGTGGGCACGAGCGGCCTGATGGTCGTGGCCCGCAGCGAGCGCGCCTACACCGAGCTCAAGCGCGCCTTCAAGGAACGCACGGTCGACAAGATTTACCACACGCTGGTGCAGGGCCTGCCCGATCCGCTGCGCGGCACGATTGACGCGCCGATTGGCCGTCACCCCGGCAACGAGTGGAAGTTCGCGGTGGTTGAGGGCGGCCGTAACTCCATCACCCACTACGACGTCATCGAGGCCTTCGGCCCGGCCTCCCTCGTGGAGGTGCACCTGGAGACCGGACGAACCCACCAGATTCGCGTGCACTTCTCGGCGATGCGTCACCCCTGCTGCGGCGACCTGACCTACGGCGCCGACCCGCGCTTCAGCGCAGAGCTGGGCCTGACCCGCCAGTGGCTACACGCCCACCGCCTCGGCTTCGACCACCCCACCACCGGTGAGCGCATGAGCTTCACCAGCGAGTACCCGCTGGATTTGGCCTACGCGCTCGACGCCCTGCGCGAGGGCCGCGTGCAGCTCAGGTAGGCACCGCGCACCCCAGCTCAGTTAAGAGAGCCGTCCGGGCCCCGGTACCGCACGGCTCACCCCGGGGCCGCACCGCCCCCGCCGACCGTCAAAACGAATCGGTCGGAACAAACCCCACACCTTCAGGAGATATCCGTGGCAACCAAAGACTTTGCGCACCTGCACGTGCACACCGAGTACTCCATGCTGGACGGTGCCGCGCGCCTGGGCGACCTCTTCAGCTACGCCAAGGAGCTGGGCATGAGTTCCATGGCCACCAGCGACCACGGCTTCCTCTTCGGCGCCTTCGACTTCTGGCGCCAGGCCAAGGCCCACGACATTAAGCCCATCATCGGCGTGGAGGCGTACCTGACCCCCGGCACGCACCGCACCGACCGCTCCCGCGTGCGCTGGGGTGATGGCTCGCGCGATGACGTGTCCGGCGGTGGCGCGTACACCCACATGACCATGTGGGCCGAGACCACCGAGGGCATGCACAACCTCTTCCGTGCCTCCTCCATCGCATCGCTCGAGGGGCAGCTGTACAAGCCGCGCATGGACCGCGAGGTGCTGCAGACCTACTCGAAGGGCCTGATCGCAACCACCGGCTGCCCCTCCGGCGAGATTCAGACCCGCCTGCGCCTGGGCCAGTTCGATGAGGCGCTGCAGGCCGCCAGCGACTTCCGCGACATCTTCGGCAAGGAGAACTTCTACTGCGAGGTCATGGACCACGGCCTCGACATCGAACGCAACGTGCAGGAGGACCTGCACCGCCTGGCCAAGCAACTGAACCTGCCCTACGTGGCCACCAACGACCTGCACTACACCCGGCAGGAAGACCACACCGCCCACGCGGCGCTGCTATGCGTGCAGTCCGGCTCGACTCTGACCGACCCCAAGCGCTTCAAGTTCGACGCGGATAACTTCTACCTGCGCTCGCCCGAGGAGATGTACTCGATCTTCGGCGACATTCCCGGCGCCTGCGAGAACACCCTCGAGATTGCCGAACGCTGCAACGTTGAGTTCAACACCAAGGCGAACTACATGCCGAACTTCCCCGTGCCCGAGGGCGAAAACGAGGAATCCTGGTTCGTGAAGGAGGTCGAAAAGGGCCTGCACTACCGATTCCCGCAGGGTATTCCCGATAGGGTGCGCAAGCAGGCCGAGTACGAGGTGGGGGTCATTACCTCCATGGGCTTCCCCGGCTACTTCCTGGTCGTGGCGGACTTCATCAACTGGGCCAAGCGCAACGGTATTCGCGTGGGTCCTGGTCGTGGCTCCGGCGCGGGCTCGATGGTGGCGTACGCGATGCGCATCACCGAGCTGAACCCGCTGGACCACGACCTGATTTTCGAGCGATTCCTCAACCCCGACCGCGTCTCCATGCCCGACTTCGATGTGGACTTCGACGATCGTCGCCGCGGCGAGGTCATCGACTACGTGACCGATAAGTACGGCGAGGACAAGGTCGCGCAGATCGTCACCTTCGGCACCATTAAGGCGAAGCAGGCGCTTAAGGACGCCTCCCGCGTGATGGACCAGCCGTACTCGGTGGGCGAGCGCCTGACCAAGGCCATGCCGCCGGACGTCATGGGTAAGAACATCGCCCTGGCCAACGTGTACAACGAAGAGGATAAGCGCTACGCCGAGGCCGCCGACCTACGCGCCCTCATCGAGGATCCGGTCGATAAGATTTACGGCCAGGTGTTCGAGACCGCGAAGGGCTTGGAGGGCCTGAAGCGTCAGTGGGGCGTACACGCCGCGGGCGTGATTATGTCCAGCAAGAACCTGGTGGACGTGATTCCCGTGATGCGCCGCGAGGCTGACGGCCAGGTCATCACCCAGTTCGATTACCCCACCTGCGAGGGTCTGGGCCTGATCAAGATGGACTTCCTGGGTCTGCGTAACCTCACGATTATTTCCGACGCCATCGAGAACATTAAGAATAACCGAGGCATCGACCTGGAACTGGAGTCCCTCTCGCTGGACGACCCCGAATCCTACCGTCTGCTGGCCCGTGGTGACACCCTCGGCGTGTTCCAGCTCGACGGTGGCCCCATGCGCGCGCTGCTCAAGCTCATGGAGCCCGAGGAGTTCGAGCACATTTCGGCAGTGCTCGCGCTCTACCGACCCGGCCCGATGGGTGCGAACTCGCACACCAACTACGCGCTGCGCAAGAACGGCAAGCAGGAGATCGAGCCGATTCACCCCGAGCTGGCCGAGCCGCTCAAAGATATCCTCGACACCACCTACGGCCTGATCGTGTATCAGGAGCAGGTGATGGCGATTGCCCAGAAGGTCGCGAACTACACGCTCGGTGAGGCAGACCTGCTGCGCCGTGCGATGGGTAAGAAGAAGAAGGCGGAGCTGGATAAGCAGTACGCCACCTTCCACGACGGCATGATTTCTAACGGCTACTCTGAGGGCGCTATTAAGGCGCTCTGGGATATTCTGCTGCCGTTCTCTGACTACGCGTTCAACAAGGCGCACACCGCCGCGTACGGCCTGGTGTCTTACTGGACGGCCTACCTGAAGGCGCACTACCCGCAGGAGTACATGGCCGCGCTACTGACCAGCGTGGGCGATAACAAGGACAAGCTCGCGCTGTACCTGAACGAGTGCCGCGCCATGGGCATCACCGTGCTCGCCCCGGACGTCAACGAATCCGCCCTGACCTTCACCCCCGTGGGTGAGGATATCCGCTTCGGCATGGGCGCGATCCGCAACGTGGGCGCGAACGTGGTCGAGGGCATGGTCGCCGCCCGCGAAGAGAAGGGCCGCTACGAGTCTTTCAACGACTTCCTGAAGAAGGTGCCGCTGCAGGTGTGCAACAAGCGCACCATCGAATCGCTCATCAAGGCGGGCGCCTTCGACGACCTGGGCCACACCCGCCGCTCGCTGTCCCTCATTCACGAGGCGGCAGTGGACGCAGCCGTGGCCGTCAAACGCAAGGAGGCGGCGGGCCAGTTCGACCTCTTCGGCTCCCTCGGCATGGACGACGCCCTGGGCGACGAGCTGACCGTGACCATCCCGGACGTGCCCGAATGGGATCGCCGCGAGAAGCTGAACTTCGAGCGCGATATGCTGGGCCTGTACGTTTCGGACCACCCGCTGCGCGGCCTGGAGCGCGCCCTCTCGGATGCCGCCTCGCACTCGGTGCACGACATCATCAGCGAGGACTCGCACGTGCGCGACGGCGAAACCGTCACGATTGCCGGCATGCTCACCGGCGTTTCGCGCCGCATCGCCAAGTCCAGCGGTAACCAGTACGCTTCGGTGGAGCTGGAGGACCCCTCGGGCGCGACCATCACGGTCATGTTCTTCTCCCGCGCCTACGAGACGATGGGGGCCGCCCTGGCGGACGACCTCATCTGCTCGATTCGTGGCCGCGTGCAGCGCCGCGACGACGGCAGCGTGAACATGAGCGCCCAGGAACTGCAGATTCTGGAAATCAGCGATGACGGCCGCGCCGCACCCATCACGATTGCGGTGCCCGAATACCTGGTGACCGAGGCGAAGCTGCGCGAGCTGAAGGAGACCCTGCGCGACCACAAGGGTACTGCGGACGTGCGCATGCTCATCCGTACCCGCGATAAGGAACAGCTGGTGCTGCTGGATTCGAGCGTGCGCGTGGAGCCGAACCCGAGCCTCTTTGGCGAAATCAAGACGATTTTCGGTCCGAGCTGTATTCGTCGCTAAAAGAAGAAGACCTCCGCGAGGGCGGGCAACGCTCAGGGCGGATTTCGAACGTTCTTAAACGTTGGAGTCCACCCTGAGCGTATATTTGCGTATATTCAACGTCACTATTCGGCTCAACCGCCGTCTATCGCGTTAGAATGGGTATAAATATTCTTGAGCGCTGTATATACGGGCGCCACACCGAGCGTCCTGCCAAGGAGAAACGCATGTACTGCCCCTATTGCAAGCACACCGATTCGCGCGTTGTCGACTCCCGCACCACCGATGACGGCGCCGCCATTCGCCGCCGCCGTCAGTGCACCTCCTGCGCTCGCCGCTTTACCACGGTCGAAACCACCACCATTTCGGTGATTAAGCGTTCGGGCGTGACCGAGCCCTTCGACCGCTCCAAGATTGCCGCCGGCGTGCGTAAGGCATGCCAGGGCCGCCCCGTGGGTGAGGACGACCTCGCCAAGCTGGCCCAGGAGGTCGAGGAGCTGATTCGTGCCCGCGGCCTGGCGGAAATTAACGCTCACGAAGTGGGCCTGACCATTCTGGAGCCGCTGTCGAAGCTGGACGCGGTCGCCTACCTGCGTTTCGCGAGCGTGTACCAGGCCTTTGAGAACCTTGAGGACTTTGAAGAGGCAATTGCCCGTCTGCGTGAGGACCGCATTAACCCGTAGCGCAGAGTAGCGCCGAGACTTCAAGAGACGTACAGAAGGGGCCGCCTTCCGAATGATTCGGAAGGCGGCCCCTTCTGCTGCGTTTAGCCACCTCGCCGCGATACCGTTGTGGCCGCGCGGGTTTAGTGGGGGAGCAGGCCCTTAAGCCTCGCCGCGGCGCTTACGCGGCCGCGGGTGGGTTGAGGAGACCTTACGCCTCGCCGCGGCGCTGACGCGGCCGCGGGTAAAGCGGGTGCAGGAAAATCCTATGCTTCGCCGCGGCGCTTACGCTCGGGCAGCATGCCGCCGGCCCACAGTGCCGCACCCACAATACCTGCGTTATTGCGCAGGGCAGCCATGACCATGGGGGTACGAATCTGGTCCTCAAAGTAGGGCATGAACTTCTCCGGGTTCTTGGAGATGCCGCCGCCAATGATGAACAGGTCGGGGGAGAAGAGCATCTGAACGTGCTCGAAGTAGCGGTACAGGCGCTTGCCGTACTTCTTCCAGGACAGTTCGTGCACCTCGCGGGCACGAGCGGAAGCCTGAGACTCGGCGTTGTGGCCGTCAATCTCCAGGTGGCCCAGCTCGGTGTTCGGGATCAGCTTGCCGTCGTTGATGAGGGCGGAGCCGATGCCGGTACCCAGGGTGATGACAGCGATCAGGCCGTCACGGTTACGGCCCTGACCGTAGGTTGCCTCAGCCAGGCCTGCTGCGTCAGCGTCGTTGAGGCCGTAGACGGTGCGGCCGTCCAGCGCCTCGCTCATGACCTGCTCCAGGTCGGTATTAATCCAGGAGTCGTCCACGTTCGCTGCGGAGAAGACCATGCCGTTCTTCACCACGGCGGGGAAGTCGATGCCCACGGCCGACTCGGGGTCCGGTGCCAGGTCGCGGCCCTGCAGCTCATCAACTACGCGGCGTACAACCTCAGCCACAGCGGCGGGGGTTGCGGGCTTGGGGGTGTCGATGCGGAAACGGTCCGAAACGAGGGCGCCGGTGCGCAGGTCGACGATGCCGCCCTTAATGCCGGTGCCTCCAATATCCACACCGATCTGCAGGTCCTTGGGGGTGGGTGCGGGCAGTTCGGTGATGACGCCGGGTTCTGCGTAATCGCTCATGGTTTTCTCTCTTTCGTCCCGCCTACTGCTGTGTAACTGGGGGAGCGGGCGGGTTTGTTAGTGGGTGAACTGATATAAAAGTGAGGTGCTGGGCTCGTACCTGCAAGGGTAAGAAACCCAGAGGTCTGCGCTTTAGGGCAGGGTGAGGATGTCCGCGCCGTCAGCGGTCACCACGAGGGTGTGCTCGAACTGTGCGGTGCGTTTGCGGTCGCGGGTGACCACGGTCCAGTCGTCATCCCACAGGTCCCATTCGATGGTGCCGAGGGTGAGCATGGGCTCGATGGTGAAAATCATGCCCTCACGGATCTCGGTGTCGTAGGCGGGCGCCGCATCGTAGTGGGGGATGATGAGGCCCGAGTGGAACTCACGACCCACGCCGTGACCGGTGTAGTCGCGAACCACGCCGTAACCGAAGCGGGCGGCGTACTTCTCGATGACGCGGCCGATGACGTTCACCTGGCGGCCGGGCTTCACAGCCTTAATCGCGCGGTTGAGGGCCTCCTCGGTGCGTTCGACCAGCAGGCGGGACTCCTCGTCCACGTTGCCGATGAGCAGGGTCTTGTTGGTATCGCCGTGCATGCCGTCCAGGTATGCGGTGACGTCCAGGTTGAGGATATCGCCGTCCTCCAGCACCGTGGTGTCCGGAATACCGTGGCAGATGACCTCGTTCAGGGAGGTGCACACGGACTTAGGGTAGCCGCGGTAATCCACGGTCGAGGGGTAGGCGCCGTGATCGCAGATGTACTCGTGGACCAGCACGTCAATCTCGTCGGTGGTGGTGCCGGGCACGCAAATCTTGGATGCTTCAACGATGGCGCCGGCGGCAATCTTGCCGGCGGCGCGGACCCGCTCAACTTCCTCGGGGGTGTACATGTTCGAGTCGTTACCCTCGTTGGCGGTGGGCTTACCCACGTACTCGGGGCGAACAATGTGCGAGGGGACCGGGCGCATCGGGCTGACGCGTCCGGGGGTCAGGCAACCGACGGGTGCGTGACCGGGTTCGGCGGGCAGGTTGTGCGAAGTATTCGTTTTGGTTGAAGACATAGCTTCATCTTACCGGGCTTAGGGGGTATCTGTCCGGTGCGGGGACGCGGAAAATCGGGTGAACCGAAACCCGTACCTTTTTCCCAGATTGTGAATAAAATTTCACGGCTGTCGGCGCCGGGACAGGGAACTAAAGGAGAGGCCATGGAAGCACGGTACGTGAGGCCGCCCCTGCCTCGTTGCTACACGCGTACGCGTGTGAGATGCTGGACATACTGACTCAATACCGTCGAAGGAGCACCATGAGCAAGAACCACCTGGGCGAAGCCATCGAATCGGCAGTCGAAAAGACCCTGAACGCCGCCACCGAAGCTACCAGCCCCCGGGGCGAAGAGTACTGGTACAACCTCGCCACCGGTGAGGTTGAGCGAGGCCAGCAGAGCGCCGTCACCTCCCTCTGGGGCCCCTTCAAGACCTACGAAGAAGCCGCCCACGCCATGGACCGCGCCCGCGAACGCAACGAGGCATGGGACAAGGACGGCGGCCTGCTCTAAAACGCAGCTCCACCCCCTCAAGCACTCGGGTTCTTGAACGTCCCGGGCGCTTGCACCTAGCAGAAGACCCCCGAACCCGGAAACACCGGGTACGGGGGTCGTTCTTCTAAAGCTTTTTCTAAACCTCAAGCCTACTCAAAGGTGTGCTCAGCCGCCGGGAACTCGCCCGAACGCACCTGATTGCGGTAGGCGCGGGCGGCGTCCTCCATGACCTTGCCGATCTGCGCGAACTGCTTCACGAAGCGCGGCACGCGGCCCTCGCGCAGGCCCATCATGTCCTGCCAGACCAGCACCTGACCGGTCGTCACGTTCGAAGCACCAATACCGATGGTCGGCACCGCGCCCACGGCATCATCCACACGGCGCGCAACCTCCGCGGTCACCATTTCCATGAGCACGCAGAACGCGCCGGCCTCAGCCAGGGCAACGGCATCCGCAAGGACGCGCTCGGCGGCCTCACCACGACCCTGCACGCGGAAGCCGCCCAGGGCATGCTCCGACTGCGGGGTGAAACCGACGTGAGCCACCACCGGAATACCGGTGCGCACCAGGGCACGAATCCACTCGGTCATCGAGGCATCCGCCTCAATCTTGACCGCGTGCGCGCCGCCCTCCTTCATGAGGCGAACCGCGCTCGCCACCGCCTGCTGCGGTGACTGCTCGTAGGAACCGAACGGCAGGTCGGCAACCACCATGGCGCGGGAGGCACCGCGAGAAACCGCTGCGACCAGCGGAATCATTTCGTCCAGGGTAATGGTCAGGGTCGACTCGTAACCGAGCACCACGTTCGCCGCGGAATCACCCACCAGAAGCATCTCGATGCCGGCACGGTCAAAGACCTGCGCCGTCAGAGCGTCGTAACAAGTCAGCATGGAGAATTTCTGCCCGGTCGCCTTCGCCTGCGCCAGGTGCACGGTGCGCACCTTCTTGACGGTATCGAGGTCAAAAGGTTTCTGCGCGCCGGAAGCAGCAGAGGCGGATGCGGAGGTAGCGGCGGGCTGCGCCGAGTAGGGCGAAGAAATCTCGGAAGAACGCTCAGTAGTCATGCTGACTATTCTAACCCTGCGCGGCCTCAACCTAGCGTACCGCTCACCGTGCAGGAACCACGCCTAGTTCCAGATGAGGTTGATGTAGTAGGTCGGGAACGACGCATTCGTGTTCTTGCGCAGAATCTCCGGAATGGCGAGGGCGGCCTCCTCGAACTCGCGCGGCAAATCGCGCTGAAGGAGCGCCTGCTGCACCATGGCATCCCAGTAGACCTGCATGACCGAGTAGTTGCAGACTTCCTGAACCACGTCCGCGGCGTACGATTCCCACGTCTTCAATGCTTCACCCTCCGGACCGAAGAACCCCTCGTAGCCCTGAGAGAGGCCCGTATCGCAGGCGCTCACCGCGTTCTTCGAGTACTGCAACCAGTAGCTGCGGCTCAGCTCATCCGAACTGTTGAAAGTAAACGCCTCATAGTCTGCCTTCAGCAGGGCGTAAGATGCCTGAATCGAACCGGCCAGCGGGGCGTGCGATGAGAAGACAATAACGTCCAGAAGGGCGGCGATGTACTCCATCTGCGCCTTCTCGTGGGCCATGCCGGAGGGCCGCGCCGACTGTGCGTAAAGCTGCACGAGGGCGTCCACGGAATTCACGAAGCGCTGAACGTCGGCCGTAGCCTTCACCATCAGATTCAGTAGGCGCTGAACACGCTGGTAGTCTTCGGCTACCTGCGAGAACAGACCGTAGGGCAGCACGCCTCGCTCCGAGGCCACCGCCGCCAGCACCTGGGCCGTCAAACGCTGACTCTCCGCTTCAGCCCTCGCCACGCTCAGCAGTAGGGCACCGCAATAGGCCAAAGCACGGCGATCCACCAGCTGGGGCTGCTGCTGATGCAGCGGCAGAAGGCGCTCGTGAATCTGCCGGAAAATTGCGCTCTGCGCCAGGGCCTTCTGGCCCAGCTCCCCGGCCTTCAGGCGCACGGTATTCGCCGAGAAATCGCGCGGGGTAAAACGGGTGGCGTCTTCGGAGGCAAAGGGCGAATAGGGGCGGCCCATCAGCGGCTGCAGCAGCGACATCGTGGTAAACAGCGAGAAACGGGCCGATACCGGGTACAGCGAATCTGGGTAACTCGGCGCATCCACCGCGTTCACTCGCTCCGTGCACAGCGTCAGCCAGGTCTGCTCCACCGACTTCGGCGAATAGGCAGGTGTGCCGATGCCAAGGATGCTCTCGCCAAAGGCCTCCGAGGGAATCTTGCCGGGGTTCATCTGGCGCAGCTGCATCTGCGCCAGCGCCAGCTCCACCGTGTAGTTCGTGCGGCGCTTCTTGCCCGCCTCATCAAGATTCTGGAAAGGACGCACCGCCGCAATCTTTTGGGCGCGCGCCTGAGTATGCAGCTCCTTGTTCATCGCGAATTGCTGCGGGTTGCGCTGAATCATTTTCGACACCGCGTAGGCGCTTTTCCCGTTCAGCTTCTCTCGGCGCTGAGCACCCTCGGCCGAGAGCGCGTCGTACTTGCCGCGCGTCGCCTGCACGTAGCAGGAGCGAATCAGCTGAAGGGGCAGGAAGAAGAACGCAAACTTCCACGACCAGGTGAAGAGAACAATGGGGATCACGACGCTCGACCCGACGCGACCCGTGTAACCGAGCCAATAGAGCTCCACGGCCGCACCAATCAGCGCGAACAGCGCCACGGTACGAGTCTTAAACGCGATGCGGGAGGGCCGATCCAGCAGGTAGGTCGTGCCGCCAGACTTGTTGTTCCTCATGACCAGCGGGCCAAACGCGGCAATCGCCATGAGGCAGGCCAGGTAGATGACGAAGAAAACAATCGGTGCCGCGACCAGCAGCAGCCACTCTAAACCGGTGGGATCGGCACCCACGATGCCGGCCGCCAGCGGAATCTGCGCGACTGAAGAGAGAGGAAGGGAATGTAGCATACGTCCATTATGGCAAGGGGAACGTGGGGGCACCGCGCGGACGGTCATTTGCCGGTATTTCGGACGAACCCCGAAGGAGAAAACCGGAAGAGAGGGGCCGAATGGGGGAGGGGAGCGCACGAGGCACCGGGCCTTGACTGGAGAGCCCCGCTACGAGAATTTACACAAACGAAACCTCGCGCCCGCCCCTTACGCCGCCGAACCCGATAGGCTAGAGAGACAAGGAACAGACACCCGGTGCTCGCGCCCCGCAAGGATGCGCCCCGACGCACCGGCACCCCAAGCGAGAGGCCACCCATGGACCGCCAACAGGAATTCGTACTGCGCACCATCGAAGAACGCGACATCCGCTTTATCCGCCTCTGGTTCACCGATGTGGTGGGAACCCTCAAATCCGTCGCGCTCGCACCCGCCGAGGTTGAAAGTGCCTTCGACGAGGGCCTGGGCTTTGACGGCTCCTCCATCGAGGGTTTCTCCCGCGTCTACGAATCCGACATGCTACTGCAGCCCGATCCCTCCACCTTCCAGATTCTGCCCTGGCGTGGTGAGGAGGACATCACCTCCCGCATGTTCTGCGATGTGCTCACCCCCGACGGCGAAGTCAGCGCCTCCGACACTCGCGGCGTGCTCAAGCGCGTGCTCAACAAGGCCGCCGAGATGGGCTTCACCTGCTACACCTCGCCCGAAATCGAGTTCTACCTGCTGGAGTCCTCCAAGCTTGGCGCCGACGGCTTCCCTGTGCCCGTGGACCACGAATCCTACTTCGACCACACCCCCGGCGGCATCGTGCAGGAGTTCCGCCGCAAGGCCGTGACCATGCTCGAAGAGGTCGGCATCTCCGTGGAATTCAGCCACCACGAAACCGGCCCCGGCCAGAACGAAATCGACCTGCGCCACGCCGACGCCCTGCAGACCGCGGACAACGTCATGACCTTCCGCACCGTCATCAAGGAGGTCGCCTACTCGCAGGGCATGTATGCCACCTTCATGCCCAAGCCCTTCACCAAGTACGCCGGCAGCGGCATGCACACCCACTTCTCCCTCTTCGAGGGCGACACCAACGCCTTCTTCGAGGCCGGCGCCGAGTACCAGCTCTCCAAGACCGCGCGCCACTTTATCGCGGGCATCCTCAAGCACGCCCCCGAGTTCACCTCGGTGACCAACCAGTTCATCAACTCCTACAAGCGCCTCTGGGGCGGCGGCGAGGCACCCTCCTACGTCTCCTGGGGCCACAACAACCGCTCCGCCCTCGTGCGTGTGCCCCTGTACAAGCCGAACAAGATGCAGTCCGCCCGCATCGAGTACCGCGGTCTCGATTCGGCCTCCAACCCCTACCTGGCCTACGCCGTGATCCTGGCTGCCGGTCTGAAGGGTATCGAAAACGAGTACCCGCTCATGCCCGCCGTGACCGAGGACCTCGCCGCGATGACTAACGCCGAGCGTCGCGCGATGGGCTACAACCCGCTGCCCGCATCCCTGCGCGAGGCCATTAACATCACCGAGGAATCCGAATTCATGGCGGAGGTCCTGGGCGAGCAGGTCTTCGACCACTTCCTGCGCAATAAGCGCGCCGACTGGGATCTGTACCAGGCGCAGGTGACCCCCTACGAGCTCAAGTACAACCTCGGAATCCTCTAAAGCGATTGCTGACGGATCAGGGCGGTACCCGCTACCGGTGACATACCGGCGGGTACCGCCCATAGGCCTATCCGCCGCACCTAGCAGCTTCACCTTCACCGCCGATTTTTTACCGCCGAATCTTTACTCCCCACCCCACGGATTTCTACCCACAGTTCTCACGCTATGACTGACAGCTCACACTACCCGCCCACCGGGCTGATTCGCATCGTCGACCCGGCCAAGGAACCCAAACCCATCAGCGATATCGCCCCTGAGGTACTCGACGAAGCCCAACGCGCCGAAGCCGAACGCAAGGCCCAGTTGCGCCTGCGCACCCGCATGATTGCCGCGGGCTTCCACGACCCCTCCAAAGCCGAACGCTGGCTCAACGCACCCGAGCTGGCCTCGGTCTCGCAGGATGCGCTCCTGAGCGGCCTGCGCCTCTCGCCCTCCCCGGATACCGCGCTGCCGGCCCTCGTGCGCCTCATCGAGAAGCATCCGGCGGTGGCCGAGCGCGCCAACCGCGGCGAGGAAGAATTTGGCATGTACCGCATACTCGGTGCTTCCCAGGCGGTGGGGGATTTCCTCTACCGCCGCCCCGAGCTCATCGACCCGCTCTTCGACACGCAGGTGTACCCGGCCGAGAGCGCCCTGATTCGTTCTCAGCATCCGGCCTCGATTCTGCCGGAGACCGACGGGGAATTCCTAACCCCCATCGCTCCGCTGGACACCCCCTACCGCCGCGATATCCTCACCGCCCTGGGCGCCGACCCGCACTCGGAGCGTCCGCGCGCGGCCGCCGAACAGACCGGCAAGGACGGCTACGTGACCCTGCGCGTGGCCTACCGGGCCGCCCTAGCGCGCATCGCCATGATTGACGTGTGCTGCGAAGACCCGGTAGAGATGATGCCGACCATCGGCCGCCACCTCGCCGATTTGGCCGCCGCCGCGCTGGAGGGTGCGCTCGCCATCGCGCGCACCGAGGTGGCGGAGGGGCTGGGCCCGGGCCTGGCGGCTCCTCGCCGCGGTGAGGCCGTGGACGCCCTGGACCTGGCGATTATCGGTATGGGCAAGTGCGGTGCCCGCGAGCTGAACTACATCTCCGACGTCGACGTGGTGTACGTGGTTGCGCCCGTTGAGTCCGGCACTGCGCCCGCCGCACCCAGCGCCGGGGCAGACGAGGAACCGGCCCCACTCAAGCTCACCGAGAACGAATGTTCCACCATCGGCACGGAACTCGTGCACGCCCTCACCCGCGCCATCATGGGCCCCGCACCCGAGCCCGCGCTCTGGGAAGTCGACGCGAACCTGCGACCCGAGGGCAAGGACGGCCCGCTCGTGCGTACCGTTGAATCCTACGTGCAGTACTACAAGCGCTGGGCCGAAAACTGGGAGTTCCAGGCGCTTCTCAAGGCTCGCCCCATCGCCGGTTCGGCGCAGCTGGGTGCCCGCTACGCCCGTGCGATTGACCCCTTCGTCTGGGAGTCCGCCGCCCGCGACGGGTTTGTGGAATCCGTGCAGGCCATGCGAGCCCGCGTGACAGACAATATTCCCCCGCACCAGGTGGACCGCCAGATTAAGCTGGGCCCGGGCGGTCTGCGCGATATCGAGTTCACCGTGCAGCTACTGCAGCTCGTGCACGGTCGAACCGACCCCGCTGTGCGCACTAAATCCACCGTGGATTCCCTGGCGGCGCTGACCGCCGTCAGCTACATTAGCCGCACCGACGCCGAAGCGTTCAGCCGCGACTACAAGAAGCTACGCGTGCTCGAGCACCGCATCCAGCTGCAGCAGTTGCGCCGCACCCACCTGATGCCCGAGAAGGAAGCTGAACAGCGCGCCCTGGCCCGCTCAATCCTGTCCCCGGAACGCAACGGTACGCTCTCTGCCGAGCAGATGCTCAAGGCGTGGCAGAAAATTAAACGAAACGTCCGTTCTCTGCACGAACGGATCTTCTTCCGCCCGCTACTTGCCGCCGTCTCCACGCTCAGCCGCGACGAGGTGGTCCTCAGCGAGCAGGCGGCACAGGACCGTCTGGCCGCCCTCGGTTACCGCGATCCGCGCGGGGCCATGCGCCACATCAAGGCCCTCACCACGGGGCTTTCCCGCAGCGCAGATATTCAGCGGCATCTCATGCCCGTGCTGCTGGGCTGGTTCGCCCGCGGTGTGGATGCGGACGCCGGCCTGCTCGGATTCCGCATCGTCTCCGAGTCGCTCGGTAGTACCAGCTGGTACCTGCGTATGCTCCGCGACTCGCCGGCCGCCGCTGAGCGCCTGAGTCAGCTGCTCTCCAGCTCGCGCCTCATGACCGACCTGCTGGAGGATGCCTCCGCCTCCATCGCCTGGCTGGACAAGGTCGACGACCTCAAAGCGCTGGGGGAGGAGGCCCTTGAATCCGAGATTTCCTCGCTGCTGGCGCGCCACGAGGACGCCGTCGAGGCGATGCGCGCCGTGCGCTACCTGCGCCGCCGCGAAACCCTGCGCACTGCCATGGGCTGGACGCTGGGCATCGTCGACATCGAGGACACCTGCGCCGGCCTGGCCGCCATTGACGAGTGCACGATTGACGCGGCGCTGCGGATTGCTCTGCGCGAGCTCCAGAGCACCGCGGAAGAATCCGAAGCCGGGGAGACGGCGGGGGAGCAACTACTCACTCGCATCGCCATCATCGGCATGGGCCGCCTGGGCGGGGCCGAGAACGGCTTCGGCTCCGACGCGGATGTCATGTTCGTACACGAACCTCTCGAAGGGGTCGACGAGGACGCCGCACAGGAACAGGCCGCGCGCATCGTGAACCGCACCCTCGCCCTGCTCAAGCAGCCCGTCAAGCCCCCGATTCGCGCCGAACGCCCCCTCGAAGTGGACGCCGACCTGCGCCCCGAAGGCAAGCAGGGTGCCATCGTGCGATCGTTGGACTCCTACCGCTCCTACTACGAGCGTTGGGCCGAAACCTGGGAGTTCCAGGCGCTCACCCGCGCCCGCCCCATCGGCGGCGACCCACAGCTCGGCGAGGCCTTCGTGGAGCTCATCGACCCGTACCGCTACCCGGCAACCTTCACGCCCGAGCAGGTGCAGCAGATTCGCCGCATGAAGGCGCGCGTGGAGAACGAACGCATGCCTCACGGCGCTGACCGCACCCGCCAGCTTAAGCTGGGCCGCGGCGGCCTGTCGGACGTTGAGTGGCTCGTGCAGCTGCTGCAGCTGCGGCACGCGCACGCGGTGCCGGGTCTGCGCACCACCTCCACGCTGAAGGCGCTGGATGCGGCGGTCGAAGCGGGGCTGGTCGGCGCCGAGGACGCCGAGGTGCTCAGCGGTGCATGGTTACTCGCCACGAAGATCCGCGGCGGCAACGTGCTACGCGGCGTGCGCCAATCCGACACCCTGCCCTCGGGTCGCGCCGACCTTGAGGCCATCGCGCGCTGGTGCGGATACCCCGCCGGCAGCGCCCGCGCCCTCGAGGAGGACTACCTGCGCCAGACCCGCAACGCCCGCAAGGTCTACGAGCGGCTCTTCTTTGACGAAGCCTAGAAAGGAACGAGTCCTAGAAAAACCAGCCTGATATTTTCGTTGCTGCGGTTTTCATAGGGGAGGGGCGGGGAATCAAAATTGGTTCCTCGCCCCTTTTACGCGCCCCGCAGAAGTCTTTCGAGGTGACAGAATTTTCCGCGAGTATTCCGCATCGAGTGTTGGTGAGGGCAGAACGGCTCCGGCCTCGAAATGCATAAATGTGACTGGCACCATGAAAATAAATTTTGTCGACCCCCGTCGAAAATGAGTCAAAATGCCCTGTTTTAGCCCGGAATTTCGCGGAACGCGGGGTGTTGTGCGGAGGATTTGGCAAACACTCAAAAACCCCGTATAGTATTTACCTGTCAGCACGACGGAGCGAAAAACTCCTCGGAATGATTCAAATTGAATACGCTGATATGCGGTTGTAGCTCAGTTGGTAGAGCACCACCTTGCCAAGGTGGATGTCGCGAGTTCAAGTCTCGTCAACCGCTCGTAAGGACTCCAAGAGTTCGAACACGTTCCCCTCGGGGAGCGTATGCGGTGAGGTGGTCGAGTGGTTAGGCAGCGGCCTGCAAAGCCGTGTACGCGGGTTCGAATCCCGTCCTCACCTCGCAACAAAACAACTGTTTTGTGAGCGCGATTGGCGCAGCGGTAGCGCGCTTCCCTGACACGGAAGAGGTCACTGGTTCGATCCCAGTATCGCGCACAAATGAAGCCCTGATTCTTCGGAATCAGGGCTTTTGTGTTTAACTTTTTGGTTTTGGCTAGAGGGGCGGTGTCCTCCATTGCCCTGTGTGTTCTGGATGCGGTGCTCCGTATATTTCCTCCGCGCCGTCGCAGGGGACCCGCCCTCGCTTCGCTTCGGGCACCCTGAGGGCGCTTCCGGAAAATACGCTCGCACCGCACCGCGTCCCCGATGTCACGACGGAGGACACCATCCCTCCACTCTCTAAGCAAGACACCTAGCCCCGGTTTAGCAAGTGGGGGGCTTGGGTGCGCGATACCGGCATAACGAACTGGAGGGGGAGGGGGCTGTCGCCTTCTCAGCCTTTCGCTGGCTCCGCCGAGTCTACGTTTGTAGGGCGTGCATCTTACACACTTCCTCCGCGCCGTCGCAGGGGACCCGCCCTCGCTTCGCTTCGGGCACCCTGAGGGCGCATCCGGAAGGTGTAAGCCTGCCGCCGAACCATTCAGTAACTCACTGGTGCGACCAAAAACTTTGCGTGCGGTACCCACCTCCGATACTCTAATGGAGGAAATCTACACTCACAGATACACCGCCGTATCACAAAGGAACACCCATGAAATCCTTCCTCAAAGGGTTCGGCATCTTCTTCGCCGTATGCCTCGTCTTCTCCCTCTGGTACGTTGTCCTCGGCGCCTTCATCATCGTGCTCATCCTGGGCATTATCCTAACCATCCGCAAAAACCGGTACTTCGCATCCCCCGAATTCCAGATGCACCGCCAGCGCACCGCCACACTCGCCAGCGAATACAACGAAATCGCCAGCTACGTACACGACATCTACACTCGCGGAATCTACGAACTCGGCACCTCCACCAACGGCATGTACGGTCACCTCGCCACCGTCGAAGTTCAACAACCCAAAACCTGGCAGACGCTGCTGCGGAAGAAAACTGACGAACGTCCCCTGCACATCTATAAATCCTCTGAACAGGTCGTTCTCGAAGCTGAACGGGATCCCATCGGCAGCCTCACCAAGTACTTCCACATCGAAGCCGATCTGCAAACCCTCAAAGACGTGCAGCGCCTCTCTGACGATATCGCGCGCCTAGAAACGGCCGTTGACAACGTGCGCCGCCGCGAAGAGGACATGCTTGCACACATCAACCCGCCCCCGTTCATCATCAAGCAGTACGCCGACGAGTTCTGGAAAAAACTCAACGTCTACCACGTGGGGCTGAGCGTGCCATACCCCGTCTACCGATTCGAATACACCTCAGCAGATGGTAAAGAAAACCGTGCCGTCACCGTCACCCTCGACACTCCGACCCTAGACGCGCTCTCGGAAACTCTCGAACGCAAAATACGCTGGGCATGGCCCGAAGGCGGCGAACGCACCCTCATGACCGCGCAGCTACGCCAACGCATCAAAGAACGCGATAACTACACCTGCCAAAACCCCGGATGCGGCAACTCCATCATGCGTGAACGAATCCTCGTCCTGGAGGTTGTCCACAAGGTTCCGCTGTCTAACGGCGGCAATAATGAGCCCGAGAACCTGCAGACCCTCTGCTGGCGTTGCGTGCGCGGACGGAACCTGCGGCTCGCATAAAGCCGCACCTTCCGGAAGCGATATCAGGGTGCCCGCCCGGGCGCTCTCCGCAGCGAAGCAAGGAAGAGCGGAGCGTCCGGGTGCGGCGGGTTCCCCGGCAGGAGCAAAGGAAGGGAGCGGCGTGAGGCGTCCCAGAGGCACCCATACCGTGCTCAAGCCAGGGATTTATGTTAAGGCTGAGGTTAAGGGTATTCTTTTGAACGGCGCCGAGTTTCTTTCCAAAGCAAGCAATTCGATGCTTGCTTGGATTCAGATACCGTCGCGCCGCACACCACCTAATATTTTCCTCATCCTAAAGGGCATACCATGTCTTCATCTCTGACCCGCCGCAAGCTTGTCGCGGGCGTAGCCTGGGCGGCACCGGTCCTCGCGGCATCGGCAACCGTTCCGTCCTACGCGGCATCCGTCGCCGCAGACTGTACCCTGGCGGCCAGCCCTGCCTACAGCATCTCTGGCACCGACGAGGGCGCCAAGACCGTCAAGACATTCACCGTCCCCAACAACGTCTACAAGCTCCGCTTCGAGCTGGTTGGCGGCGCGGGCGGTACCAACAACCGCATGACCCCGGCGGGTTCCGGCGCAAAGGTCGCCGGCGTTGTTGCGGTTACCCCCGGGTCCACCGTGCAGATCGTGGCAGCCGCGGGCGGCATCGGCGACGGCTCCCTCACCCCCACGGCCGGCGGCGAAGGCTACGGCAACGGCGGCTCCGTGCCCGCCTACACCATCCCCGCCAGCGTCACCGCGCAGGTGGACGCAAAGTACGCTGACCCGGCAAACTCCAAGAGCCAGGTCTACGCCGCATCAGGCGGCGGCTCCTCCGCACTGCTCATTGACGGCACCGTGGTTGCTGTCGCCGGCGGCGGTGGCGGCGCGGGTATGACCAGCTCCGGCGTGTCCTACGCGGACCCCTGGTACTCCAACCTCGACGGCCAGATCGATGCCGGCGTGGCGGCCCTCGGCTCGGACGCATCCCCGCAGTTCGGTGCGGCGGGTAGCGCCTCCGCAGCGGCAGGCTCCAACGGTACCCCCGGCTACGAAATCTATAGGGCTGAACGCTCCAAGGTACTGACCTACAACTCCGGTTCCGGCGGCGCGGCGGGTGCGGGCGGTGCCGGCGGTGCGGTGGGCACCCTGCCGGTCAGCGGCCCCGTCATCGGTTTCGAGACCACCAACAACCAGGTGCTGTTCAGCCAGTTCGTCGCAGGTAACGCGGGCACGAGCGGCTTCGCGGGCAACGGCGGCGACGGCGCGGGCGCGTACTCCTACCAGCTCGACGAGAACCCCGCCAGCGTGCACGAGAAGGGCGCCTACGAGGACCGCAGCTGGGACCTGGACGTCTACAACGACGAGGGCGCGTACGCGCAGAACTTCAACGGCTACCAGTCCGTGGTGTCCGGTGGCGGCGGCGCGGGCTACGGCGGCGGCGGTTCCGGCGCGGCGCAGTCTGTCTCCTCGATTGTGCTGACCCAGAAGTGGCTGAACAGCCCGACCGGCGTGCGACAGGGCCTGGGCTACACGATGCAGGGCGGCGCCGGTGGCGCGGGCGGCTCGTACCTCGCCCCGTCGGTGAGCGAGGGTGCGATTGTTTCGGCTGAGAACGCGCCGCAGTGGATGCACGACCGCGGTAACGGTTCGGTGACGGTGACCTTCTGCGAGGCTGCCGCCTAAACGCTTCTCCCGCTGAGAGGCGGTGTTCGTCCTCGCTCCTACACGCGTATAGGTGCGCCGCATATTTCCTCCGCGCCTACGCAGGGGCACCCGTCACCCGGACGCTCCGCCCTCTCCTCGCTCCGCATCGGAGAGCGTCCGGGCTGACACCCTGAGGGCGCTTCCGGAAAACACGGCTGCACCTGCAACATATCAAAGAGCCCCCACACGAGGTGATCGTGTGGGGGCTCTTTGCCGTTCACAGCACAAGCTGAGGCGGGAACCTACCGCGGACAGGCGGTGTCGTCCGTAGCGACATCAGGGTGCCCGAGCTCTGCGAGGGCGGGTGCCCCTGTAGGAGCGAGGACGAACACCGCCACCCGCAGAACCCTCAGACAACCCGTACTCTCGCAAGCTAGCGCTTGATGGCGTCCAACGCCTCACGCTGAGCCTTCGCAATGCGTTTCTCAGACACCGTGTAGGCGGTACCGAGCTCCTGGGCGAAGAAGCTGACGCGCAGCTCCTCAATCATCCAGTTCACGCGGCGGAGCGCATCCGGAACGATGGTGCCGGCCGGCAGCGACTTGACCGCGTTATCGTAGGAATCCTCAAGATCCTGCACCGTGAGCATCAGCTGGTTGTCGCGGTGTAGGTTCGGGCCGAGCTTCGTCAGGCGCACCTGGGCGGCCTTCAGGTAACGCGGCAGGTGAACCAGCTGGTCGTAGCCGGTCTGCGCCACGAATCCGGGGTAGACCAGGTTCTCCATCTGTGCCTTCACGTCGGAGACGGCGTGCATGGTCGTCAGCGAGGTGGCCTTCTTGATAGCCTTCTTCAGCGCGGTGGCTTCGGAGAGGATTTCGGCGACGAGCTTGGTCACGTCGAAGACCGTCTCGATGAGTTCGGCACGCACGTGCTCGTAAAGTTCGCTGTATTCGGTCTGCGTGAAGATGGGCGTGTGCGGCACAAGGTGGTCGAGCGCCGCGACGGTGCAGTCGCGAATGAGCTCGTCGATGGAGCCGTGCGGGTTCTGCGTGAAGACGATTTTCTCCTTGTGGGAGAGGTGTTCGCTCACGTAGCGCACGGGCGAGGGCACCTGCAGCTGGAGCAGGCGGATGATGCCGCGACGCTGCGCGTGCAGCTGCTCTGCTTCGGTGGGGAAGATGCGCAGACCCACGCTAGAGCCTTCGTCCACGAGAGCGGGGTAGCCGTTAACCGCCTGGGTCGCGATGACACGCTGTACCTTGCGGGGGATTTCTCCGTTGGGGAAGAGGTCGGCGGGGAAGGCAGTGAGGCCGGTGACCTCGCGTACTCCGCCGGATGCACCCGCCTCGGCAGGGGTACCCGGGCTCTTCGCGCCCTTCTTGGAAGAAGCCGCGGAGCTACCCGACCTGCCCGCGCCGTCCAAGCTACCCGAGCCCCCCTGGGCGAGCGCAACCATCTTCGCCATGGTGTCGTCGGATGCGCCGAGGGAGTCGGCGAGGGCGCCGCGAATTTCCTTGTGCAGCTGCTGCTGCAGGGCGCGCAGGTCCTTGCCTTCGCCCAGGATTTTGTTGCGTGCGTTGCGCACCTGGAATCCCATTTTCAGGTGTTCGGGCACGGCGTCCCAGTTGAAGGCTTCGGGCTCGACAACGACACCGCGCAGGCGGCGCAGTACGAGTGCCAGGGAAGGGATGAGCTCGTCGGTTGCGGGGGAGTAGTCCTCTTCGAGGGCGGCGCAGGCGGCGCGTGCCACGTCGGGTGCGGGTACGAAGTTGCGTCGAATCGCCTTGGGGAGCGATTTGATGAGCGCGGTGACGAGTTCGTGGCGCAGGCCGGGGATCTGCCAACGGAACGGTTCGGGGTTCAGCTGGTTGAGGAACAGGATGGGTACCTGGACTGCTACGCCGTCGCGCTTGGCGGCGTCGGTGCGTGCGCCTCCGATGCCGGCGGTGGGGGCGTATTCGTAGCGCAGGTCCAGGGTGAGTTCGCCACTGTCGGTGCGCTGCACCCACTGGCGGGGGAACTGGGAGTCATCGTAGTCGGCGGCTTCCTCGTTGATGAGCTTTTCGGGGTTGAAGTCCAGGTAGTTGTCGTCTTCGAGACGTGCCTGCTTCCACCACTTGTCGAAGGCGCGCACGTCGGTGACGTGGGCGGGGATGCGGGCATCGTAGAAGGCGAAGAGCACGGAGTCGTCCACGCGCAGGTCGCGGCGGCGCAGGCGTGCCTCAAGCTCTTCGACCTCGGCGAGGGCGCGTTGGTTGCGCAGGTAGAACTTGTGCTGGGTGTGCCACTGGCCTTCGACGAGGGCGGACTGAATGAAGATTTCGCGGGCCGCGGCGGCGTCCACGCGGGCGTACTGCACGGGGCGGTCGGCGTAGATGGTCAGGCCGAAGAGGGTGCCCTTGGCGTAGGCTACTGCCGCACCGGAGCTGAGGGACCAGTGCGGTTCGGAGTACTGCACGCTGATGAGGTGCTTGCCGACCTCTTCGATCCACTGCGGTTCGATGGCGGCGTTGGTGCGCGCCCACAGGCGGGAGGTTTCGACGAGTTCGGCGGAGAGCACCCAGTCGGGCCCCTTCTTGAACAGGCCGGAGCCGGGGAAGATTGCGAACTTGGTGCCGCGTGCGCCGAGGTATTCGCGGGGGCCGCGGGTGCGCCCCTTGGAGTCCTTCTCGCGTTCTTCCTTGACGCCCACGTGCGAGAGCAGGCCGGTGAGCAGGCTCTTGTGGATGTCTACCTCGTGCGCGGAGGCGTTGATGTCCCTGCCGCCGCTGGCGTGAATGTTGGCGGTGCGTCCCATTTCGCGCAGCTGGGCGAAGAGGTCCTGCCATTCGCGGATGCGCAGGTAGTTGATGAACTCGCGGTGGCACATCTTGCGCAGCTGAGAGGAGGACAGCGCCGCCTGCTGCTCGTTGATGTAGTCCCAGAGCAGCAGGAAGGAGGAGAAATCGGAGGTGTCGTCGACGAAGCGGGCGTGCATGGCGTCGGCTTCTGCGCGCACGTCGGCGGGGCGTTCGCGCGGGTCCTGGATGGTCAGGGCGGCGGCGAGCACCATCATTTCCTTGGCGCAGCCGCGGCGGCCGCCTTCAATGATCATGCGGGCCAGGCGCGGGTCCACGGGGAAGGCCGCCATGGCTCGGCCGATGGCGGTGAGGGTTGCGCTGTTGTTACCGCCTCGTCCCTTGCGGCGGGTGCGTTCGGTGAGCGCGCCGAGTTCGCGCAGCAGGTTCACGCCGTCGTTAATGGCGCGGGATGCGGGCGGCTGCACGAACGGGAAGCGGGAGATGTCGCCGGGTTCGCGCACCACGCCGATGGCGATCATCTGCAGGATGACGGCGGCGAGGTTGGTGCGCAGAATTTCGGGGTCGGTGAACTCGGGACGCGAGTTGAAGTCTTCCTCGGAGTAGAGGCGGATGGCGATACCGTCGCTGACGCGGCCGCATCGGCCCGAACGCTGGTTGGCGCTGGCCTGCGAGATACGCTCGATGGGCAGGCGCTGAACCTTGGTGCGCGCGGAGTAGCGCGAGATGCGGGCGGTGCCGGTGTCGATGACGTACTTGATGCCGGGCACGGTCAGCGAGGTTTCGGCAACGTTCGTGGCGAGCACGATGCGCGGCCGGGAACCGGGGGAGAACACGCGGTGCTGCTCGGCGAGGGAGAGGCGCGCGTACAGGGGTAGCACCTCGTAGTTCAGGCGCGGGGACTTGAGAACCATGGCCTCGATTGCGTCCTTGGCGTCACGGATTTCGCGCTCGCCGGAGAAGAAGATGAGGATATCTCCGGGTGCCTCCTTGGAGAGTTCCTTGACGGCGTCGAGAATCGCGTCGGTGGGGTCGCGGTCTTCGGCCACTTCCTCGTCGTCCAGGTAGAGCTCGTCGCCTTCGAGGGGGCGGTAGCGGATTTCGACGGGGTAGGTGCGGCCGGAGACCTCGATGATGGGCGGCGCGTCGTCGGGCAGGATTGCTTCGGCAATTTCGCGTTCTTCGTCGCTGAGGTTCTCGTCGACGATTCCCTTACCCGGCACGTAGCTGGGGGAGAAGTGGCGGGCGAAGCGCTCGGGGTCGATGGTCGCTGAGGTGATGATGACCTTCAGGTCCGGGCGCTGCGGCAGGATGCGCTTGAGGTAGCCGAGGATGAAGTCAATGTTCAGGCTACGTTCGTGCGCCTCGTCGATGATGAGGGTCGAGTAGCGGCGCAGCAGCTTGTCGTTCTGGATTTCGGCGAGCAGAATACCGTCGGTCATGAGCTTAATGGCGCTGTGTTCGCCGACCTCGGAGGTGAATCGCACCTGGTAGCCGACGGTTTCGCCAATCTTCTGGCCGAGCTCTTCGGCGATGCGTTCGGCCACGGAACGCGCGGCGAGGCGGCGCGGCTGGGTGTGGCCGATGAGGCCCTTCTCGCCCAGGCCGAGCTCGAGGCACATCTTGGGAATCTGGGTGGTCTTACCGGAGCCGGTTTCACCCGCGATGATGACGACCTGGTTGTCGCGGATAGCGTTCATGATGTCGTCGCGGCGTTCGCTGACGGGCAGCTCTTCGGGGTAGGTGATGACCTCGGGAATGAAGGGCTCGTAGCGGCGAGGGGCGGGGCGGTTCTGTTGCTGGTTACCCTTGTTACCGCCCTGCTGGTTGCCCTTGCTGTTACCCTGCTTGCGGGCGCGGCCGGTGCCGCCTCCGCGCCGATTGGAGCGGGAGGCGTTCCTGCGGTCTGCGTTGTTCTTCTGCGCGCCGTTCTTTACCGCGTTCTTCTCGGTGCTTTTGCCGGCGGGTTTTTCGGTGCTTTTTTCAGCGTTCTTTTCAGCGTTCTTTTCGGAGGCGCGCACCTTGGCCGCGTGGATGGCGGCGGCCATGCTCGCCATGGTGGGGGCGGTTCGGGGCGCCCCGGTTTTAGGCGCGCGGGAGGTCTTATCTGCGTGATGGGTTTTCTGCTCAGACATATCCTATCCAGTGTACTCGCCCCCTTCGCGGCGGGGAACGGGAGTATGCACCGGGCGAATATTGCGTCATATTTGGGCGGGTTGCACCCCTCGAAAGGGAGGGCTCGTCATCTTTGCGCGAGCAAGATCGAGCTCAAGACGTTTCAAAAAGCATCAAAATTATTAAAAAAGCCAATAAATTGGTTATTAATATTTCAAGTATGACGGATGCGAAATAAGTATCTTTTTCGGCTTTCTTTCGATACTTTCGTTCAGGTGTTACAGTGGTGTATAACACAGTAACGAAGGAGTGACTATGCCAACGCCCAAGACGTACACCTCCTCACGCACTCCAGTGTTGGACTGCTGCGAGGACGCACGCCACGAAGAAATCCACCACCGCAGCGAAGAACTGTTCCAGGCCCTCGTCCACGCGAGTCTTCGCACGCACTTTGAACGCCTGAGCTCCGCCGAAACCCTGTACCTGGTGACCGGCGACGGGGAAAGGGTACAGATTTCCCCCGAAATGTACGGCCCCATCACCTCGGTGGCACGGGCCTTCGCCGACCGCAAGGACGTGTGCGTGGTCCGCCAGGACCGCCTCATGACCACCCAGGAGGCCGCCGACTACCTGGGGGTATCGCGACCGACCATCGTGCGACTCCTCGAGCGCGGCGAGATTCCCTTCGAACGCATCAACACGCACCGTCGCGTGGCGTTCGACGACCTGGAACGCTACCGCCTCGACCACGAGCACGTCAGCCGACGAAACCGATAGGCTGAACGCTCGATAGGCCGAGTCGAACTGAGCCGAGCGGCGCTCACGATTCGCGGCCCTAACGATAGGTAACGGGCCGCCTACACAGTGGCGTTCATCGTGGCGTTCAGGAAAGACAGCATCCGCTGAATAATCTCGGGGCTAAAACAGCGCGAATCTCCGTGTTCGGCGCCCGGAACCAGCACCATATCGGTGGGCACCTGCCGCGTGCGCAGGGCCTGATACACCCGCACCGATTGCTGGTACGGCACGCACGAATCGGCAATGCCGTGCACTAGCATCAGGGCAGTGGCGCCGCCGCTCGCACCCGGTGCAGAGGTGCTTTCGACCTTATTCACTCGTTTCTGGGGGCGTACCGCATCAATAGGATGCGCACGCTCCCAGTTCTTTTGGGCACGCTCGATGCAGACACCCGGAACCGCCCGCTTGCCCTTGGACGCGTCGATAGTAGACACATCAGCGGGGACCGGGTGGGTGCTTCCCAACAGTCGCCATTCGGCGCCGTCATCCTCGGGGTGGTCGAGAGCGTAGCCAGCCAGGGGCCGGTCGGTGAAGATGGTCCTCAAATCGCTGACCCCGTAAAACGAAGCCGCCGCCGCCACCTGCGAACTGTGGGACGGGTAGGCGCTCGCCGCCCTGCCTTCAAAGTATTCGTCGTGCTCGGGAGCGCTCGCAGAATCCCCAAATGCAGGGTCACCGGCGGCGGAATCTCCCGTATGCGCAACCATCATGCTCAGGTGCCCGCCGGCGCTTCCGCCCGCTACCGCAATGCGTTGCGGGTCAATACCGAATTCGTGCGCGTTGGCGCGGAAGAAACGCACCGCCTCCTTCACATCGTGCAGGGCACCCGGGAAGAGCGCCTGATGCGAATACCGGTAGTTGATGGACGCGACCGCCCAGCCTGCCTGCTGAAAAGCGGCGCGCATGAGCGCCTGGGTATTGGGCTGCTCCCCGCCAGGGGTGTGCAGGATAGTGTCGCGTAGGGCCCGGTTGGTGCCGAAGCGCCAGGCACCACCGTGAACCCACACCAGCAGCGGCGCGGGGGAAGAAGCCTCAGCAGTTGAAGTTTCGGTAGCGGCGGGGAAGAAATCGTAGGCGAAAGCCTCGCGAGTTACCGGTGACTGCGCGCCGTAGTCGGGTAGCGAGTGAGCATCGTGAAAGCCCGCCTCGCGGTAAAAACCGGAGCGGTACTCGGTGCTCTCAACGGTCAGCGCGCCTTCAACATTCGGCGCGTCCTCAGCGTTCAATGCGCCCTCAACCTTCGGCGCGCTCTCAAAAATCTGCATAAATCAGCGCCGCGTTAGGGAACCAGCACGATCTTGCCGCGCGTGTGGCCGGAGGCCATAAGCTCCTGAGCCGCGGCGGCCTCGGCGAGGGGGAAAATCTTCTCCACGTGCACCTTCAGCAGGCCCAGAGACATGAGCCGGGCGATCTCCTGCATCTGCGTACGGTCCGGGTGAGCCGTCAGCCACTGCGCCTCAAACCCGCGCTCGCGGGCCACATCCAGCGGGTCGGGATTCGTCAGCGTCACGATGCGCCCGCCGGGGACCAGCACTTCCAACGAATCGAGGAAGGTCTGCCTGCCGGTCGAGTTGAGTACCACGTCCATGGTCTGACCCAGCACCGCGCGGAAATCCTCGGTGCGGTAGTCGATGGGCTGGGCCCCCAGCGAGCGCACGAACTCGTGATTCGCGGCGGAGGCGGTCGCAAAAACCTGCGCGCCCGCCTGAATGGCCAGCTGCACGGCGAGGTGGCCGACGCCTCCGGCACCGGCGTGGATGAGCACGCGCTCGCCCTCCTTCAGGTGCGCCACCTCGAAGAGCGACTGGTAGGCGGTGAGCCCGGCAAGCGGTGCGCCGCCGAGCTGGGCGCACGGAACGTCGGAGGGAACCTTGGCCAGCTGGTAGGCGGGTGCGAGGACATACTCGGCGTACGCGCCGCCGGGGTACGGGAAGGTCACCATGCCGAAAACGCCGTCGCCGACTTTGAAGCCCGTATAGTCGCCGGCGGTGGCGACTACGGTGCCGGCAACATCCCATCCGGGCACGAAGGGTCTATAGGAGGGGTCGGCCAGCTGCGCGGCGGGACCCAGGCCCTTGCGGGTGGTCACGTCGATGGGGTTCACGCCCGCGGCGACCGTCTTGATGAGCACGTGACCGCGCACCGGGGTGGGGATGGGCACGTTCGCCTCATGCAGAACGCTTTCGTCGCCCCATTCGGTGAGCTGAATCTGGCGCATGGTGGTCACGGTTTACCTCCGCTGGTGTGGTGTTGTCGTGCTTGTTTGAACGGTGTGCGCGTTTTCCCATTCTCTCAACTGCGGGGCCTCCGGAACAACAGGGGAGCGGAGGCGTCCAGCCTCTGATGCTTCCACCCGAGATGTAAAGCAGAAATAAAAAGGAGCCGACACCCGCTGGGCGAGTATCGGCTCCCGTGTTCCCTCTCGAATAAGAACATCGTGCCCCTGAAAGGATTCGAACCTTCGACCCCCAGTACCGGAAACTGGTGCTCTAATCCGCTGAGCTACAGAGGCAACCCCACCATGGTATCAGATATGCGTCGGATAAACGGTCAGCCCCGGCCCAATGCTTGCTAGAATAGGTTCTTATGACTCCTGAAGAACTCTCCGAAGCCATTGCGCTTGCCCTAGAAGAAACCATTTCCTCCGGCCAGCTGACCCTCGTGGAGGGCGCTGAACTGCCCGCCGTCCGAGTGGAGCGCCCCAAGTCCCGTGAGCACGGCGACTGGGCCACCAACGTCGCTCTGCAGCTCGCCAAGAAGGTGGGCAAGAACCCGCGCGAGGCAGCAGCTCTTCTGGCAGAGAAGATCGGCGCCATCGCCGGTGTTGCATCCGTTGACATCGCGGGCCCCGGCTTCCTGAACATCACCCTGGACGCCGCAGCTGTTGGTGAGCTCGCCGCCACCATCGTTGAGGCTGGCGAAGCATACGGCCGCAGCGACAAGTTCGCCGGCAAGACCATTAACCTTGAGTTCGTCTCCGCGAACCCCACCGGCCCCATCCACCTGGGTGGCACCCGCTGGGCCGCCGTGGGCGATGCGCTCGCCCGCGTGCTGGAGGCTGAGGGCGCTAACGTGGTGCGCGAGTACTACTTCAACGACCACGGCACCCAGATTGACCGCTTCGTGCGCTCCCTGATCGCCGCCGCCCGCGGTGAGGAGACCCCCGAGGACGGCTACGCTGGCGCGTACATTGTGGACATTAAGGACCAGATTCTGGCTCAGCGCCCCGACGCGCTTGAGGCTGAGAACCCCGAAGAGATTTTCCGTGAAATCGGTACTCACCTGATGTTCGATCAGATTAAGGAGTCCCTGGCGGCCTTCGGCACCCACTTCGACGTGTTCTTCCATGAGAACTCCGTGTTCGAGGGCGGCAAGGTGGACGCCCTGCTTGAGACCATGCGTGAGAACGGTCAGCTCTTCGAGGCTGACGGTGCATGGTGGATGCGCACCACCGACTACGGCGACGACAAGGACCGCGTGGTCATCAAGTCCGACGGCAACCACGCCTACGTGGCGGGCGATATCGCCTACTACCAGGACAAGATGACCCGTGCCGAGAACCCCGCCGACGTGGCGATTTACATGCTCGGCGCTGACCACAACGGCTACGTGGGCCGTCTGAAGGCCATCGCCCAGATTCTTGGCTACCGCGCAGACCAGATTGAGGTCATGATTGGTCAGCTGGTGAACCTGGTCAAGGACGGCAAGCCCGTCCGCATGTCCAAGCGCGCCGGCACCGTGGTCACCCTCGAGGACCTGGTCGAGGCCGTGGGTGTTGACGCGGCACGCTACGAGCTGACCCGCTACTCGGTGGACACCCCCATCGACATTGACCTGGGCCTGCTGACCTCCAAGAGCAACGAGAACCCGGTCTACTACGTACAGTACGCTCACGCACGCACCGCCGCCGTGGCACGCAACGCCGCGGAGGCCGGCGTGAAGATTGAGGACGGCGTGGACACCTCCCTGCTCGACTCCGCTGCTGACGGTGAGCTGCTGGCTGTGCTCGGCCAGTTCCCCGCTGCCGTGCGCGACGCCGCGAAGTTCTACGAGCCGCACCGCGTGAACCGCTACCTGGAGCAGCTCGCTTCGGCGTACCACAGCTGGTACGGCGTCTCCCGCGTCGCCCCCAAGGCGGATGAAGAGGTCACCGATCTGCACCGTACCCGCCTGCTGCTGAACAACGCGGCACAGCAGGTGCTGGCTAACGGCCTGAATCTGCTGGGTGTGAGCGCACCCGAGCGCATGTAATACCCCTCGTTTCAACCCCCGACCCGGTGCTACCGGGGCGGGGGTTGAACGTATGCCGCCGCCGGTGGCTTCATTGCCCAACCCGGCACAGTGCACAGAGGGCACAATGCACAAGGCACAGTGCCCAGACAGACTACACAGGCAAGCTGAACAGACAGAGAACCGCCGCCGCGCCGAGGGCGTTGACCCCGGAGCGTGGCGGGCAAGAACATCCAGAAAGAGACACGATGAGCGAAGCCCGTTCCCTCTACCGCCCCGAATGGCTGACCCTGCCCGAGAACCCCGCCGACCTGTCCCGAAGCATCTGGACCGATTCCTTCACCCGCAATGCGCTGGGTGAGCTCTGCATCGACGGGCAGACCGTCAGCGAGCTGGCAGCCGAGCACGGCACCCCGCAGTACGTTTTCTCCGAGACCACCTTCCGCGCCCGCGCCCGCGCCTACCGCACCGCCTTCGAGCAGGCCTTCGCCGCGCACGGCGCACAGGTGAGCGTCTACTACGCCGGCAAGTCCTTCCTCTCCACCGCGGTCGTTCGCTGGGTTCGTGAGGAGGGCCTGTGCCTGGACACCGCCTCCGGTGGCGAGCTGGCGCTGGCTCTGCGCGGCGGCATGCCCGGCGAGCGCATCGCCCTGCACGGCAACAACAAGTCGGAAGCCGAGATCGCCCGTGCGATTCGTAGCGGCCTGGGTCGCGTGGTGGCCGATTCGGTGGACGAAATCAAGCTGATTGAGCGGGTGTACGCCGAGCTGGCCGCCGAGCGCGTGGCTGAGGGTGAGGAGCCCTACCCGCCCGTTCCGGTGCTGATTCGCATCACCCCGGGCGTGCACGCCTCCACCCACGAGTCCATCGCAACCGCTCACGAGGACCAGAAGTTCGGCATGTCCCTGCAACCCGGTACCGCTGCGCTTGCCGGCCTGGAAGAGGCAGAGATGGAGCACTGGGGTGTTGAGGCGACCGATTCTTACGCGGCGCTGGCGGCGGCAATCCTGAACGCGACCGATTCCCTGGAATTCCGCGGTATTCACTGCCACATCGGTTCGCAGATTTTTGAGGCGGAAGGCTTCGAGCAGGCGGCAACTACCGCCCTGGAGTTCATGAATCGCCTCAACCGTGACCTGGGCGTGACCCTGCCGGAGCTGGACCTGGGCGGCGGCTACGGCATCGCCTACACCGAGGCGGATCGCCCCCGCTCCATCGCCGAGGTGACCGAATCCATCGCCGCTTCGGTTGCGGCGACCTGCGAGCGCCTGGGCATGGCGATTCCGCACATGTCCTTCGAGCCTGGTCGCTCGATTTCGGGCCCCTCGGGCGCGACCCTGTACACGGTGGGCACCATCAAGAACGTGAGCGTTGAGGACGAAAACGGCGAGATTCGCGTGCGCTGTTACGTCTCGGTGGACGGCGGCATGAGCGATAACGCCCGCCCGGTGCTGTACGAATCGGACTACTCGGCAACCCTGGCGAACCGCGCCCCGGCGGGGGAGCAGGTGCTCTGCCGCGTGGTGGGTAAGCACTGCGAATCCGGCGATATCGTGGTGCGTTACTGCTACCTGCCAGCCGACCTGCAGGCGGGCGATATTCTGGCGGTTCCGGCGACGGGCGCGTACTGCTACGTGCTGGGGTCGAACTACAACTTCCTGACCCGCCCTCCGGTGGTTGCGACCGCCGAGGGTCGTCCCTCCCGCGTGATGATTCGCCGCCAGAGCGAGGACGACATGCTCGCCCTGGACATGGGTTCGGATATCTAAGAACCCCATCCTAGAATCTAAGAAACCGTGAAGTCCCCGTCTCTGAATTGCACGCCGTGAGGCGGCGGTTGCAGGCGGGGCTTCACGGTATTGCGCGTTCAAGACTCCGCCGACGATCAGGCTCACCTCATGATTGTGAGGGATGCCTCATCTCAGAGAATAAAAGTCGCAGCTTGAGGCCGATGGCTTCATCCCGCCTCTTGATAAAGTGGTGTTGAGTGCGTGCTCAGCGTAGCGCGCCACACCGTAGCCCGAAGAGACCCCGGGGAACGCCCCGGAACGACCGTAGAAAGAGACTATCGTGGCTGACAAGATCAAAGTTGCCCTGCTGGGTGCCGGTAACGTCGGTTCCCAGGCGGCACGCATCCTGGTAGAGGATAACGCCGTCCTTGAGAAGCGCATTGGTGCGCCCGTCGAGCTGATCGGCATTGCCGTGCGTGATACTCAGGCAACTCGCCACTGGAACGCCGACCCCTCGCTGTACACCACCGACGCCGAAGCTTTGATTGACGCCGCCGACGTGGTGATCGAGCTGACCGGCGGCATCGAGCCGGCCCGCACCCGCATCCTGCGCGCGCTGAACGTCGGCAAGTCCGTCGTTTCGGGCAACAAAGCCCTGCTGGCCAAGCACGGCGTGGAGCTGCAGGCCGCCGCCGATGCATCCGGCGCGCAGCTGTCCTACGAGGCCGCCGTGGCCGGTGCGATTCCGATTCTGCGCCCGCTGCGTGACTCCCTGGCCGGTGACCGCGTGACCCGCGTTCTGGGCATCATGAACGGCACCACCAACTACATTCTTGATCAGATGGACACCACCGGCGCCTCCTTCTCGGATGCGCTGGCCGACGCCCAGAAGCTGGGCTACGCCGAGGCCGACCCCACCGCCGATGTTGAGGGCCTCGACGCCGCTTCGAAGGCCGCTATTGTTGCTTCGCTGGCGTTCCACTCGGACTTCACGATTGACGATGTGCACACCGAGGGCATTACCGCCATCACCGCCGATGACGTTGCGGCCGCGGACGCCGACGGCTACGTCATCAAGCTGCTGGCTATCTGCGAGCGCGAGGGTGAAGACGGTGTGAACATTCGCGTGAACCCGACCCTGATTCCGCGCCAGCACCCGCTGGCCGGCGTGCACGGTGCGTTCAACGCCGTGTTCGTCGAGGCTGAGAACGCCGGTGAGCTGATGTTCTACGGTCCCGGTGCGGGTGGCGCTCCGACCGCCTCGGCTGTTCTGGGTGACTTCGTGTCCCTGGCTCGTCGCCTCGTGCTGGGCGGCCCCGGTGTTCCCGAGACCTCCCACGCTCAGCTGCACGCAACCAGCCTGGACAACGTGATTTCTCGCTATTCGGTGGGCGTTCTGGTGGAGGACCGTCTGGGTGTTCTGGCGAACATTACCCGCATCCTGGCCGAGCACGGCATTTCGGTGGATTCGCTGCGTCAGTCCGCTTCGCACGAGGGAGCAGCCCAGATTCGCATGGTGACCCACTCCGCGAAGGATTCCGACCTGCGCCGCGCCATCGCCGTGATTGACGCGCTCGATACGGTGCGCGAGGTGAACTCCGTGATTCGCGTGGAGTCCGAGAAGCACTAGGTGCATGTCGAGAAACTAGCCAACCCCGCGGCCTGATGCGCCGCACTAAACCTGCGAGGGTGACCCGCGAGGCCCCTCGCTCACTGACGAACCCGCGCACCCGCTACCGGGGTCACAGGACCCCGGCGGGCGGTGCGCCTCAAGATTAAAGGAGAAGCCAATGGCACACGTGTGGCAGGGCGTTATCAAGGAATACCGTGACCGTCTGCCCTTCGGCGAGGACGTTCAGGTCGTGACTCTGGGTGAGGGTGGCACCCCGCTGATTCACGCCCCGGCGCTGTCCGCCGAGACCGGCAACACCGTTTACCTGAAGTTCGAGGGTATGAACCCGACCGGTTCCTTCAAGGATCGCGGCATGACCAGCGCCATGACCGCCGCTAAGCGTGACGGCGCGAAGGCAGTGGTGTGCGCTTCGACCGGTAACACCTCCGCTTCCGCCGCAGCCTACGCGCTGCAGGCCGGCCTGCGCTGCGCCGTGCTGGTTCCGGACGGCAAGATTTCCATGGGTAAGCTCTCCCAGGCGATTGCTCACGGCGCCGACATCATTCAGATTGACGGTAACTTCGACAACTGCCTTGAGATTGCTCGCAAGCTCAGCGAGAACTACCCCGTGTTCCTGGTGAACTCGGTGAACCCCTACCGTATTGAGGGTCAGAAGACCGGTTCCTTCGAGGTCGTCGACACCCTGGGCGACGCCCCCGACTACCACATGCTGCCGGTCGGCAACGCCGGTAACATCACCGCGTACTGGAAGGGCTACAAGGAGTACTCCGAGCCCTACACCAACCGTGACGGCAAGGTGTTGGAGCCCGTGGCCACCAAGCGCCCGATTATGTGGGGATTCCAGGCAGCCGGTGCCGCCCCGATCGTGGCGGGTCACCCCATCGAGAACCCCGAGACCATCGCAACCGCGATTCGCATCGGTAACCCCGCTTCGTGGGAGAAGGCCGAGGCTGCCCGTGACGAGTCCGGCGGTGTGATCGAGGCCGTGACCGACGAGGAGATTCTCGAGGCGCACCGCTGGCTGTCCTCGCGCGAGGGCGTGTTCGTGGAGCCCGCTTCGGCCGCCGGCGTGGCGGGTCTGCTGAAGAAGCACCGCGCGGGTGAGGCACCCGAGGGTAAGACCATCGTCATCACCGTGACCGGCCACGGCCTGAAGGACCCGCAGTGGGCTCTTCAGGCAGTGAACGGCGTGAAGGTCGAGCCGACTAAGGCCCCCTTCGACGTGGTTGCTGTGGCAAATATTCTCGATTTGCACTAGCCTATTCGTACTACGAGGTGCACTCCGTCCCGGTTTTTGGGGCGGGGTGCACCTGCATGACAGCCCCTTTTTGTATCTTTCACCTATTCACTCAGTACGTCACCGATCGCGAGGTTCTTCTCATGTCTTCCCTGCATATTTCTGATATTCCGGTGGGCGCGTCCGTTAAGGTTCGTGTTCCCGCTACGAGCGCTAACCTGGGGCCCGGCTATGACAGCATGGGTTTGGGTCTTGGCTTTTATGATGAGCTGGTTGTTGAGCGTATTGGGTCCGGCCTGGAGTTTGAGCTCAGCGGTGAGGGTAGCGCGGATGTTCCTCGCGATGAGAGCCACCTGGTTTTGCAGGCGATGAAGGCTGGTTTTGCTGCGGCTGGTTTGGATGAGCTGCCGCCGGTGAAGCTCATTGCTGATAATAAGATTCCGCATTCTCGCGGTATGGGTTCTTCGGCGTCGGCTATTGTGGCGGGTGTGGCTGCGGCGAGCGGTCTACTGCCGGAAGAGCACCGCCTGGACCGCGAGCGCATGCTGCAGGTCGCCTCCGATATGGAGGGCCACCCGGATAACGTGGCTCCGGCGATTTACGGCAACCTGTCGGTGTCCTGGGGTGAGATGGGCAATTGGAAGTCCCTGATTATTCCGGTGCATCCTGACGTTCACCCGGTGGTAGCTGTGCCCGATTATGAGGTGTCGACGAAGCTTGCCCGTTCACTGATTCCTTCGCAGATTCCCCACGCTGAGGCGGCCGCAAATTCTGCTCGTGCGGCGCTGCTGGTGCGTACTCTCTCTGATGCTCCCGAGCATCTGATGGATGCGACCGTGGACTACCTGCATCAGGGTTACCGTGTGACCGCCATGGAGCCGTCCGCTGTGCTGGTTGCGTACCTGCGCAGTCAGGGTTTTGCTGCGGTGATTTCTGGCGCTGGCCCTACTGTTTTGACCTTTGCGCACGGTGACGAGCAGGTGCGACAGGTTCAGGAGGCGATTGCCGAGTTTGAGGCGACTCACCCTTGTAGCGCTATTGTGGATTGCCGCTTGAACTGGCGGGTGCTTCCCCTTGAAATTGACACTGAAGGTGTTATAGTTACTCAGTAGGACGTGTAACGTCCTATCGCGGGTTCTACCCGCCGTTCGACGACGACCGTAATTGACGCTTCCTCGCGGGTACGTTCTGTACCTCACCCCGTTTCGCCCCTTTCCGGACCTTGTACCCGGTTGGGCCTCGGAGGGGAGCTTACCTTCTACAATGCCTCACCTGCAGGGTGCCGACGTGAAGGTACGGTCTCGGTCACGGCGATTGAACCCTCCCGACCGTTCATTCTTGACCCGCCGGCTCCAGTGCGGGTCCGATGAATGAGGGGTGCACGCATAATGATAGAGCGCCTTATCTTCCGTGTGTGCCCGCCGTGTCTGAATCGGCGGGTACGGTAAGAGACGCGAACCGCCTCCAGCGCGGTTCGAGGGAGTCGAAGGTGCAGGTCGCCGCGTTCTGCGGCGGCGCAGGAACCTTTGACCGCGCTATAGCGCCCGCCCGATCTTTATTCTGAAGATTTTCAGGGCTTACAACCAAAGGAATTGTAGTTGGCAAAAAATATTGTTGTCACCGATGAGTTCGGCACGGCATCGACCGCGCCGGAACTGGCAAATTTGAAGGTCGCGCAGCTGCGCGTCCTGGCTCAGCAGCTGGGCATTCGTGGCTACCTGAAGCTGAAGAAGGCGGAGCTGGTTCAGGCTCTGGAGGAGCACCAGCGTGGTGGCGCCGTAGCTGCCCCGGCCGCTCCGAAGGCCGAGACCCCCTCCGAGAAGACTTCCGAAAAGTCCGCAGAGGCCTTTGCTGAGGCTCCCGCCGAGGGCGAGAAGGACTCCGAGCCCGCCCAGAAGAATCGCCGTACCCGCCGTACCCGCGCTCAGAAGGACGCCGAGGCACAGGCAGAGAAGGCGGAGAAGAGCGAGTCCGAGGGCTCCGAGAAGTTGGAGAAGTCCGAGAAGCGCACCCGCTCTTCGCGCTACGAGACCCCCGCCCAGAAGCGCGCTCGCGCTCGCCGCGCCGCCGAGGGCCAGGACGCCCCCGAGGCCTCCGAAAAGGCAGAGAAGGGCGAGAAGTCGGAGAAGTCCGAGAAGCGCACCCGCCGTAGCCGCAAGGACGAGAAGCCCGCCGATCTTCCCCCGCTGGATGTGCGCGCCGAGCTGGCCGCGGAGCGTATCTCTGAGCGTTCCGAGCCGGGCGATTCGGCTCCGAACTCCTCCGAGCTGAAGGCATCCACCGCCGATGGCACCGCAAGCCTGGACAGCCTGAACGCCGCCCTGGACATGACCTTCGGCGCCGTTGACGGCGAGAAGAGCACCAAGCGCACCCGCACCCGCGAGCGTCGCCGCGACCAGGATGGCGAGCGCACCGAACGCGCAGAGCGTACTGAACGCCGCTCCAAGCGTGACCGCCAGGCCGAGCGCGCAGAGCGTGCCGAGCGTAAGAACTCCGAGCGCACCGAGCGCCGTTCCAAGCGTGACCGCCAGGCCGAGCGCGCAGAGAAGCAGGCTCGCCGCCGCGAGGAGAACGAGCCCCGCCTGAACGACGACGATGTGCTGGCACCGATTTCGGGTGTGCTGGATATCCTCGACAACTACGCTTTCGTGCGCACCACCGGCTACCTGCCGGGCACCAACGACGTGTACGTCTCCCTGGCCCAGGTGAAGAAGTACAACCTGCGTAAGGGTGACCACGTGCTCGGCGCGATTCGCGTGCCGCGCGAGGGCGAGTCGAACAGCCGCCAGCGCTTCAACGCTCTGGTTCAGGTTGAGGCGATTAATGGTCAGAGCGTTGAAGAGGCCGCTAACCGCCGCGTGTTCTCCAAGCTGACCCCGCTCTACCCCAAGGAGCGTCTGCGCCTGGAGACCACCCCCAAGAAGCTGGGTACCCGCGTGGTGGACCTGGTGTCCCCGATTGGTAAGGGCCAGCGTGGTCTGATTGTCTCGCCGCCGAAGGCCGGTAAGACCCTCATGCTGCAGTCCATTGCGAACGCGATTACCGTGAACAACCCGGACGTGTACCTGATGATGGTCCTGGTGGACGAGCGTCCTGAAGAAGTGACCGACATGCAGCGCACCGTCAAGGGCGAGGTTATCGCCTCGACCTTCGACCGTCCCGCCGAGGACCACACCACGGTTGCTGAGCTGGCCATTGAGCGCGCTAAGCGCATGGTGGAGCTGGGCTACGACGTGGTCGTGCTGCTGGACTCCATGACCCGCCTGGGCCGCGCCTACAACCTGGCCGCACCCGCCTCGGGCCGCATCCTCTCCGGTGGTGTGGATTCCGCCGCGCTGTACCCGCCGAAGAAGTTCTTCGGTGCCGCCCGCAACATCGAAGAGGGCGGTTCGCTGACCATTCTGGCTACCGCCCTGGTCGAGACCGGCTCGAAGATGGACGAAGTGATCTTCGAGGAGTTCAAGGGCACCGGTAACATGGAGCTGCGTCTGTCCCGCCAGCTGGCCGACAAGCGTATCTTCCCGGCCGTGGACATCAATGCCTCCGGTACTCGCCGCGAAGAGAACCTGCTCTCCCCGGACGAAATCAAGATCATGTGGGGTCTGCGCCGTGCCCTGGCCGGCATGGAGCCCGAGCAGGCTCTGGGCGTTCTGACCAACCAGCTGCGCAAGACCGAAAGCAACGTGGAGTTCCTGCTCACGGTGCAGAAGAACGGCCTGCGTCTGGTCGACTAAGACCCGTGTTTCACGCGCCCCACCCCGGTACGACGGTGGGGCGCGTGAGGCGTTCACCCGTGCCTCCCAGCGAGGCGCCCCGTCAGGGGAGTGACGAATTCTAGTGCCCGCCCGTGCGGCGTAAAGTGCGGGAGATGGAAGAGAGAATGTTTGAATCTATTCAGGTTCTGCTGGACGAGCACGCTGACCTGCAGAATCAGCTGGCCGATCCCGCCGTGCAGTCGAACCAGGGTAAGGCACGCCGAGTGGGCCGCCGCTACGCGGAGCTGACCGGTATCGTGACCGCCTACAACAAGTACACCTCGCTCAAGGACGACCTCGAGGCCGCTCGCGAGATGGCCGAGGAGGACCCGGAGTTCGCCGCGGAGATTCCCGGCCTGGAGGAGGAGCTGGAGGCTGCTCAGGAGAAGTTGCGCCGCCTGCTGATTCCGCGTGACCCGGACGATGGCCGCAACGTCATTCTCGAGGTGAAGGCCGGTGCCGGTGGTGACGAGGCCGCCTTGTTCGCGGGTGACCTGCTGCGCATGTACATGCGCTACGCCGAGCACAAGGGCTGGAAGACCGAGATTATCTCTTCGACCAGCACCGACGTGGGTGGCTACAAGGACGCCCAGATTGCTATTAAGGGTTCCTCGAACGAGCCGGCCGAGGGCGTGTGGGCGCACCTGAAGTACGAAGGTGGCGTGCACCGCGTGCAGCGTGTTCCGGCGACCGAGTCTCAGGGCCGTATTCACACTTCCGCCGCGGGTGTTCTGGTGTTCCCCGAGGTGGACGAGCCCGAGGAAATCGAGATTAACCAGAACGACCTGAAGATTGACGTGTACCGTTCTTCTGGCCCCGGCGGTCAGTCGGTGAACACCACCGACTCGGCGGTGCGTATTACCCACCTGCCGACCGGTATTGTCGTGGCGATGCAGAACGAGAAGTCTCAGCTGCAGAACCGTGAAGCCGCGATGCGCGTGTTGCGTGCGCGACTGCTGGCTCACCAGCAGGAGCAGATTGACGCTGAGAACGCGGCACACCGTGCTTCGCAGGTGCGCACCATGGACCGTTCGGAGCGCATCCGTACCTACAACTTCCCGGAGAACCGCATCGCCGATCACCGTACCGGCTACAAGGCATACAACCTTGACGCCGTGCTGAACGGTGACCTGGAGCCGGTAGTTCAGTCCGCTATTGAGATGGATGAGGCGCACCGCCTCGCTCAGGTGGGCCAGGAGCAGAAGTAGTTCCGTATTTGCTCGTGCCGGTTCTTTGAAACGGTGTGAGATGTTGGTGAGGGGCTCGCCGCTGCGGCGGTGGAGCCCCTCACCTGTATGCAGCGATAGGCTTTGAGCCGTTGAAAGACGAGTAGGAGAGCTCATGAAGGTGAATGTGCACGACCCGCGCGGGGAAGAACTCGCGCAGGTACTTGTGCGCGCCACCGCGGCACTGGCGCAGGTGCCCAGCCCCCGCGTGGACGCCGAGCTCCTCGCCGCGCACCTGCTCCACGGCGGCTCACGCTCACGCCTACAGCACGCCGCGCTGATGGGGGAGCGGCTCACTCCCGACCAGGTCGCAGAGTACGAGGCGCTGGTTGCCCGCCGCGCCAGCCGCGAACCGCTGCAACACATCACTGGCTCCGCTCCCTTCTACCGCCTAGAGCTGTCGGTCGGACCCGGCGTGTTCGTACCCCGGCCCGAAACGGAGCTACTCGTCGAAGAAGCCCTCAAGGTGCTGAGCGCACGCGCCAAATCAGCAAGCGGCACCGCTTCGGCAACCGGTGCGCTGCGCATCGTCGACCTGTGCGCGGGATCCGGCGCCATCGCCGCGGCGGTCAAGAGCGAATTGCCGAACGCCCAGGTGTTCGCGGTGGAGCTCTCCGAAGAGGCCATCCCCTACGCCCGCAAGAACCTGGAGCCGCTCGGCGTGCACCTGGTGCAGGGGGACGCCCTCACCGCCCTGCCCGAGCTTGTCGGAACCTTTGACGCGGTGCTCTCGAACCCTCCGTACATCCCGCCGGGGAACGTGCCCGCCGACCCGGAGGCCGCCCTGCACGACCCGGACATGGCGCTGTACGGCGGGGGAGAGGACGGCATGCAGATGCCGACCGCCATCGCCGCCCGCGCCTACGAGCTGCTGGCCCCCGGAGGCTTCTTCATGATGGAACACGACGACACCCAGGAAGGGGCCGTCGCTGAGCTCCTGGCGCGTGTTGGCTTCGAGCGGTGCTACCCGGTACGGGATCTGAACGGCAGGTCCCGGCACAGCGCGGGCTACAAACCCGCCGCCGCAGGCTCCTAGCATCGGGGCCGACTCCTAGCCTCCGAGCCGGGCAGGGCCACCGAACGGAGCCGCCGCGCATCCACTTCCGCTCCGCACCCCCGTATCAGCCGCCGACGAGGCGCGATGCGTCAACCCCGTGACGCGCACCCTCCCCGGCGTATCGCCGCAATCCATAAAACGTGAGACAATATAACCCGTGACTGCAAAGCTGTACCCCGTAACGACTGAAACCGAGACCCGCGAGGCGCTGGACGCCGCCCGCGAGGCCCTCAAGGCGCACGACACGATTGTGATGCCCACCGATACCGTCTACGGTATTGCCGCCGATGCCTTCTCGCATCAGGGCGTTGCCAAACTGCTGGCAGATAAGGGCCGCGACCGCACCATGCCGCCGCCCGTACTCATCTTTGACATCGCGGCGCTCGCCGGCGTGGTGGACGACGTTCCGGACGACATCTACGACCTGGGCTACCGCTTCTGGCCCGGCGCGCTGACCGTTATTCTTCACGCCTACCCCTCGCTGAGCTGGGACCTGGGTGAGACTCGAGGCACCGTCGCGGTGCGTGTTCCCGACGACGAGTTTGCCCTGAAGCTGCTGACCGAGCACGGCCCGTTGGCCGTCTCGAGCGCAAACAAGACCGGCCAGGATGCCGCCGCGACCGCTCAGGCCGCCATGGACTCCCTGGGCGAGGACGTCGCGGTGATTATTGACGGCGGCCCCCGCCCGAAGCCGCACGAGTCCGAGCCCAACGAGGACGGCGTCACGGTGGTGACCGAACGCGAGCCGGCTCCCTCGACCATCCTGGATTGCACCTCCTTCCCCTACGTGGTGGTGCGCGAGGGCGCGATTCCCGTTGAGGAGCTCCGCGAGGTGGTCCCCTCGATTCTGACCCGCGCGGAGGCCGACGAACAGGCGGCCCGCAAGGTGGAGGAGGCGCAGGCCCCCACGCAGAACGAGTCGGGCGCCTCGGACGCCTCCCAGCAGATGCTGGACGAGCAGGAGGGCCTGGACGAAGCCTACGAGCAGTGGGACAGCACCCATACGGTGAGCGGCGAACCCGCCCGCCGCGCCGAGGCGCCCGCGGCTGGTTCGATTGCCGCCTCCCTGCTGGGTGCTACGAGCGCGCTGGGTTCAGGCTTCGGCATCAGCTCGGTGGACCAGGAGCGTTCGCGCGGCTACCGCGATAACACCCCCAAGCCGATTCGCGCGGATGAGCCGCAGGTCCAGCCCGTCCCTGCCGATACTGCCCGCGCCCTGGTCTTTGGCGAGGCACCCGCCGCCCCGAAGGCCGAAGCTAAGGCTGAGCAGAAGAAGACCGAGCCTGCGGCCGAGACCGAGGCTGAATCTAAGACCGAGGCTCCGGAAGCCGCCGAGGATCACCTGTAGGCCCGGCCACGGTTAAAACTCCGTGAGTAGAACTCAGGAGTAAAACTTAAGGGAACGCCCGATATATCAACAGATATATCGGGCGTTCCCTTATGTATGCTATCTCGCGCGTTAGGTTGCTTTCTCGCCAGAGGCAGCGCCACCTAGCTATTGGCGAAGCGGCGGTCCTTCTTCTTACCCAGTGCCGTGTGGGCGGTGCGCAGTACCTCGCGCACGCGCGGGGTGGGTAGCAGGTTGTTCTTGCGGGCCCAGGAATCGTCAATGCCCTGGCCAAACCACATGACCTCGACTTTACGCACGGAACCGGAGAACCTATCGTTCATGAGCTCAGATACCTTGTAGCCGGCCTTGATGGCCGTGCGGCAGAGCCACTCGGGCAGGTGATGGGGCTTGCGGCGGCCCGCATCCAGCGATGCGGAGGCGACGGTTGCGCCTTCCCAGGGTTGCAGCACGATGGTGGGCAGCTCGCCGGGGAAGGTTCCGAGCATCACCACGAACTCGGCCAGCGCGTACACGCTGGAGACGGGGGACTTACCCTGGCCCGCACCGGCCACCGATGCGAAGGGGGAGGAAGCCATCTTGGCAAAGAGCTCGGTCGTGCGGCGGCCGCGACCCTGAACGCTGGTTGCGCGCAGGATGCACAGCTCCGGTGCGCTCTCGGGATGCTCCTCCAGGAAGTAATCCTGCAGGTCGAGCAGCGCTTCCTCGCCAAGGGTCTTGGAGAACGAGTAGGCGCTAAAGGGCGCGGTCTCCTCGGATGCGTCGAGTACGGGGCGGGGGCCCTGCACCGCGGCGGAGGAGAGATGAATGACGCGGCGCACGCCGGTGCGCTGGGCGGCAATCGCGATGACAGCCGGCAGCAGGGCGTTCGCGCCCATGAGCGGGGGCAAGTCCTGCATGTTCGGGGCGGCGAGGCCGGCGGCGTTCACCACGACCTGCGCGCTGGCGAAGGCTTCGGCGAGGGAATCGATGATGCCCTCCAGCTGTTCTGCCTCGTCGATAATGCTGTCTACGTCAAGGGAGCGGGTGGCGAGGCGGGGCGCTTCAATGGGATCGACGCTGATCCCCTCTGCGTTCAGACGCGCAACGATGGCGGAGCCAACAAAGCCGCTGGCGCCAATGACTTTCCACCTGGATTCGGACATGTCTTTACCTCTCAAAAGCCCGCGGTCGGTGCGGGGAAAAACAGGGTCATTTCAACTTTCGCATATTTGCACCGGTTATGGTGAATTGTCGGGGCGGTGACCGGTTTTTGGTCGCTTTTTCGCACGGCGGGCACAGCTCGGGCACGGGTCAGGGGCAGGGAGTCGTCGAAAGCATCCTCGAAAACGTCCTTGAAACATCGGCGGGATGGCAGACCCCGTTTCGCCGCGGGCCGTAATACCCGCCCGCCACCTATGTCTCCGCCTAATCCTTAGGGATAATTCATCCTCCGGTGAAGGGTGAATTGCCGCGGGGCCGGCGCAGTCCGACATACGGAAAAACAACCGATTGAGGTTGAATATGCGTCATAATGGGTGCGTTAGTGGGGGAAGATTCACCTCGAGGTGAAGACCCCGGTAAAATGGTCACTTTGGAGAGTTATATCCTCATACATGAGCGTCGCGGGCACCGCCGAAACACCCGGTCCCCGCACGGAGAAGGATATACCTCAACGTCGAACGGATAAGGTGCCTCGGCGCCGCGGAGGGAGAACACTATGGCAGAACAGCACAGCGACCGACCCGCGCCTGCCCAGCACCCCGCCGAACATGACGGTCAGCACGAACCCCGCACCGTTGCGGTGGTCGTAACCTACAATCGTCGCGATTTGCTACCCAAGACCCTGGCGGGCATCGCCTCGGGCCGGATGCGCCCGGTCGCCGTGGTCATCGTCGATAACGCTTCCACCGATGACACCGCCGCATACCTGGACTCCCTGGAGTACGAGCTGCCGGTGGACCGCATTACCCTGCGGCAGAACATGGGCGGCGCCGGCGGTTTCGCGGTGGGCATCGACCGCGCCCTGGAACGCCACAACCCCGACCTCGTGTGGGTCATGGATGATGACACCGAGCCGACCGAGAACACCCTGGCCGAAGCCGTTGAGGCGTGGCTCGGCTACTCCGAGGTTCCCGCCGAACGCCCCGCGGTGGTGGCCTCTCGCGTGGTGTGGACGAACGGTGAGGACCACCCCATGAACACCCCTCGCACGATGTTCGCGGCGGGGGAGCAGCGCCACGCCCGCGCCCGCGCGGTGGGGGCCCGCCCGATTCGCAGCGCCTCCTTCGTCTCGATTCTCATGGACGCGCAGGCCATCCGCCGTAACGGCGGCCTGCCCATCGCCGAATTCTTCATCTGGAACGACGATTTCGAATTCTCGACCCGCCTGATTCACCACCGCGACGGCATTGCGGTGCCTTCTTCGGTGGCGAAGCACCACACCAAGACCTTCGGCACGACAAACGCCAACCCCGGCCCGCGCTTCTATAACGACGTGCGCAATAAGCTGTGGGTGTTTACGCGCTCGCGTACCCTGAACCCGCTGGAAAAGCTGCTCTACGGTGGTTCTTCGGCCCGCCTGTGGGTCTCCACCCTGCTTCGTACCGACGACCGCCGTACCTACCTGGGGTACTTCCTGAACGGTCTGCGTGACGGCCTGCGCCCGCCCACCCCGAACCGCCGGGTGCTGGAGGGCATCTACCCGCTGACCTTCCCGGGGCGCTACGGCGTTCCGGCCTCGAACCCCGAGCCGGTCGTGACCGGGAACGCCGGGGCCGCTGGATGCGTGAGCTCCGCCCCCGACTTCTCGGTGCTCATGAGCGTGTACGCGAAGGAGAACCCCGCGTACCTGGAACAGGCGCTGGAATCGAATCTGTTGAACCAGACCCTGCGCCCCTCCGAGCTCGTGCTGGTTCTGGACGGTCCGCTCACCCCCGAGCTGCGAGCCGTGGTGGACCGCTGGGGTGCCCGCGCCGAGAACCTGGATTGCCCGCCGATTCAGCTCGTGGAGCTACCGCAGAACGTGGGTTTGGCCGAGGCCCTGAACGCGGGTCTGCAGGCCTGTAACTACGAGCTGGTGGCGCGCGCCGATTCTGACGATATTTCCGAACCCACCCGCTTCGCCGAGCTGATTCCGGCCCTGGCAGAGGGCGGCTACGCGCTGCTCGGCTCGGCCATGCTCGAGGTCAACGAGAATAACTCGGCGGTTGAGTCGGTCCGCGAGGCCATCGTCGATCCTGAACGGCTGCTTCGCGCCATGGATTCGCGTAACCCGATCTACCACCCCTCGGTGGCATTCCGTAAGAGCGCTGTGCAGACCCTCGGCGGTTACGAGTACGTGCCCGGTGCCGAGGACTGGTGGCTGTGGATGCGTCTGCGCGACGCCGGCTACCGCCTGGGCAACCTGCCCGCACCTCTCGTGCGTTACCGCGTGGGCGCCGGCGCCTACACGAAGCGCGGGGGAGTGGACGCCTGGAAGCAGGACTGGGCGATTCAACGCCGACTGTACACGGGCCACGCCATTTCGAAGGCCCGCTGGGCGCAGAACATGGCGGTGCGCAGCGTGTACCGCTTCGTGCCCGAATCCCTGCGCCGCAACGCTTTCCGCGCGCTGTCCACCGTGGCCGCACGCGCATCCTCTACTCGCTCATCTTCGGACCGTTTCACCGGTGCCGCATCTGAAGGAGGCTTTTAATGGCCCAGCTGAAATCTGACGCCCACGAGGCGGTACGACGTGCTGCTCAGCGCGGCACGCTGATGACGGAGGGCGATTCCGGAGCCGTTCTGGTGAATCGTCTGTACGAGCGCAAGCCGTGGTGGCTGATTGCGCAGGCGCTGATTGACTCTAGCGCCTGGGTTCTTGCGGTGCTGTTCGCGTACATGCTGCGCTATAGCGTGCTACTTAGCAATGGCTCGGTGTTTGACATCATCCACCCCATTTCGCTGACGATTACGGCCGCCGGGGCGGTACTGCTGCAGCTGATTTTCGGTTTTGCGGCAGCCAAGATTTATAACGGCGTGTACTCCTACGGATCCTTCGACGAGTCGTGGCGCGCCGCGGCGGCGGCGCTGAGCACGGGCGTGGTGCTGACCGGTTTCTCCTTTGTGGATGAGCTTGTTGGCCTGCCGCACATTCCGCACAGCGTGCCGGCGATTGCCGCGGCGTTCAGCCTGATTATGATGGCCGGTGCCCGCATGGCCAAGCGCGTCTATACCGAGCGCGGCGCGGTGCGTGAGCTGACGGGCGAACCGGTGATCGTGTACGGCGCCGGTTTCATCGGCGGCATGGTGATGGATTCCATGCTGCACGATGAGGAGGCGAAGCTGCGCCCCGTGGCGGTCTTCGACGATGACCCGCTGAAGGCCGGCACTAAGTTCCACGGTATCCAGGTGATTACGACCTACCGCGAGCTGGAGCGCGCGATTCGCGAATCGGGCACTCACAAGGTGATCGTCACGATTTCCGATATGCCGGAGGACTATTTTGAGGCCTTCTGCGAGCGCATGCGTCGCCTGAAGGTTGAGGTGCAGCGTATCAGCAGCGCGAACGCCCGCCTGATGGGTGAGCGCCTGGTGAACGCGAGCGATAACGACCTGATGCGCGTAATCCGCGGTGAGATTAACTACGATATCGATCGCGATATCCTCCGTTCGTACCTGCACGGCAAGCGCGTTCTGGTGACGGGTGCTGGTGGTTCGATTGGTTCTGAGCTCTGCCGCCAGATTAGCGAATTTGAGCCCGAGACCCTGATGATGCTCGACCACGACGAGACTCTGCTGATGGACACCAAGGTGTCGATTACGCACGAGTCAAGCCTGGACGACGACCGCATTATCCTCGCGGATATCCGCGATGGCGATACCCTGCTGGAGATTTTCCGGGAGCGCCGCCCCGAGGTGGTGTTCCACGCCGCCGCGCTGAAGCACGTGTCGGCGCTGGAGGCCTACCCGCAGGAGGCCTGGAAGACGAACTCCCTGGGCACCCTGAACGTGCTGCGTGCCGCCGAGGCCGTGGGTGTAAAGACCTTCGTGAACGTTTCGACCGATAAGGCGGCGGACCCGAAGACGGCCCTGGGCCAGTCCAAGCGCGTGGCGGAGCGCCTGACCGCGTACTTTGGCGAGAAAACCGGCAACACCTACGTTTCGGTGCGATTCGGCAACGTGTTTGGTTCGCGCGGCTCGATTAAGCCGCTCTTCACCAAGCAGATTCTCTCTGGCGGCCCGATTACCCTGACCGATAAGCGCGCGACCCGCTACTTCATGCTCATCGCGGATGCCTGCCTGCTCGTGATGCTGGCCGGTGCGATTGGCCGTCCGGGCGAGGTCATGGTGCTGGACATGGGGCAACCGGTCAAGATCCTGGACGTGGCCAAGGCGATGCGCCAGGCCTACGAACGCTACGACGTCGAGATCAAGGAGATTGGCCTGCGCAAGGGCGAGAAGCTAGACGAGACGCTCTTCGGCGATACGGAGAAGCTCGTGCCCAGCGAGGAGAACCGCTACATTTCACGCTCGAGCGCGCCGGCCCTGAACCCGGACGAGTTGGATTACGAGCTGTGGATTCAGAACTACCGCGAGCACAGCGGCTACGAACGCCACGGCCTGGAGCGCGCACCCGATCCGCGCACCCTGGAGAACGCGCAGACCTTCTAACCGACTGGCTCTTCGACGCCGCCCCTATCGGAGCGTCTTCCCGGCGCCCCGGGGTCGGCGGAGCCATACGATAAACACATTCACGAGACAGTACGACCAGGAGCCATCATGACCTCCTTTCCCGAGCTAACGAGCATTTTCGTTCTTGCGGTGATTGCCGGTGCCCTCCTGCCCTTTGCGGTGCGTCCGATTCTGCATCGCTACAACATGGTGGACATCCCCAACGAACGGTCCTCGCACACCACGCCGACCTACCGCGGCATGGGCCTGGCGACGGCCGCGGCGACCCTGCTGGCTTTCCTCGTGGCGACCCTGCTGGGCTGGACCTACCGCTCCGCCGAGTCCCTGCAGCTGGCCATCACGATTGCCGCCGCCATGCTTTTCTCCCTGGTCATGGGCTGGCTCGAAGATATTCGCGGCGTGAGTATCGTTCGTCGCGCTGCCCTGCAGCTGGTCATCGGTGTGCTGGTGAGCGTCAGTTTCGCGACGGTTCAGGGTACCAACCCGCTGCTGGTGGTGGTCGGTGCCGTGTTCATCGCGGGCTACATTAACGTGGCCAACTTTATGGACGGCATCAACGGCATCTCGGGTGCTCACGGCCTGGTGGCCGGTTTGGCGTACGCGCTGACCGGTTGGATGGTCAACCTGCCCTGGCTGGCTATGGGGGGTGTGGCGGTGGCCGGCGCGTACCTGGCGTTTCTGCCGTGGAACGTGCGCCCGGGCAAGAACGTCTTTCTGGGGGATGCCGGTTCCTACGTGCTGGGTACGGCCCTGGGGACTCTAGCGGTGGGCGCCTGGTTTGCTGACGTTCCGGTGCTGCTGGCCTTCGCTCCTCTCGTCACCTACCTGGCCGATGCCGGTTCGACTCTCTTCCGCCGCTTCATGGCGGGGGAGCAGTGGTACAAGCCGCACCGCACTCACGTATATCAGCGCCTGACGGACGTGGGCTTCAGCCACCTGGGATCGACCGCAGTGGTCACGGGCGTGACGATTTTGGTGTGGATCCTGCTGGCCTTCGCCTCCGACCTGTACACCTCGGGTGCTGGTTTTGCCGCGCTCGGCGTGGTGCTTGTGACGCTCGCCGTGCTGGCCGTGTACCTGCGCATGCCGCAGCTTTTTGGTGGTGAAGCCCCCAGCTCAACAATTGACCTGACGAAGGCGGCGAAGGGCGGCTCCTCTGCCGAGGCCGGTACCCCCTCGTCGGCTTCTCCCGCGGAGCAGCCGGCAACCCCGAAGAAGGCTGGTCAGGGCACCTCGTCTTCTTCTGCGACCGGTGTTCCCGCAACCCCGGAGCGGGTGGAACCGACTTCCCTGCATCCCGCGCCCATCATTCCGGACTCGGTGAAAGATTGCGCGGAGCCGCCTTCTAATGAGCACTCTTCTGCGCCTCAGTCGAAACAGAACCGTGGGGAGAAACACTAATGGTGTCTAGGTCGCCACAACCTCAAAAGGAGGCTGTAGCAGAGCCTGTCTGGAGGCGCGTGGCCGATGTTCTGTGGTATCCACCCGCGGAGCGTAGGAGGCAACGGGAACGTCGCCGAGAGCGTGCCCGGGTAGGACTGAGGGCATCTTCTTACGAGAGTCAAGAGCTTTCCTGGAAATTTTTGTTCTACAGGGTATCGGCATACTCTTTGCTGGCTTGGTTCGGCGGTATGATGAGTGCGTACCTGTTCGCGGGCCCCGTGGGCGCGCTAGGAATAACATTGGGCTTTCTGATAATCTATATATGCTTCACTCTGGGCGTATTAGTTATGCTTGTTGCTCCCATTTTCGACTGGGGCGTACCCAAATCGCTGGTGGTGAGCTACCTCGTGAAGATTGCCCTGCTCGGTTTGGTGTTGATGTTTGTTCCGTTCCCAGAGAACATGAGGCACGGTTGGACTCTCGCAGGTGCATGCACCGGCGTGATTCTATGGATTGTTATTGAGACAGTCAGCATTGCACGATTGAGAATTTTGTACTTCGACACCGACTCGGAAGACCATAGTCGGTAACACGATAGGTGTTTGAAAGGAATATACGTTTGGCCGAGGAGAAGAAGTGGTGGGACGGAGATCGAAAGCTCCGCACCACCGGAGAATTGGTATCCGGCGGAGGTCTCTCCGGCGCCGTGATGTCAATCCTCTACCTAATCATCGGCGTTGCGGTGTGGGGAGGTATTGGTTACCTCGGTGACCTGGTCTTCTCCACCACCTGGCTGGTGTGGGTTGGCGTCTTGATTGGCGCTGTCGGAGGTTTGACCCTCGTCTTTACCCACATGACCAGGCAGAATACGGACCGCTAGGTCATTGAACGCGGACCGCTAGGTCACACATTCATCCATGTAGTTAGCATGTCAGTCACGCAAGAGCTGGCATGGGCTCTTGATAGCCACAAGCAGCAAGAAAGGACTTGCTTTGATCGAGAACGGGTTGATCCTCGCGGAAGCCGGGGCCTATGTTCCGCCGAACCCCGAAGACATGCATCTTCCCCCCTTCTTCACCATTGGTGATTTCGCCTTTGGTAAGCAGAACGTGCTGGTGCTACTCTCCGTGGTGATTATTGCGGTCTTCTTCCTCACCGCAGCGCGTAAGCGTGCCATGGTTCCCGGGAAGACTCAGTTCATCGCTGAATCCGGCTACCTGTTTGCTCGCAACTCTCTGGGCAAGGAAACTCTGGGCGTTCAGCACTACAAGCCTTTCGTCCCGATTCTGTTCGCCTCCTTCTTCTTTGTTCTGGTGAACAACCTTTACGGCGCGATTCCGTTCATCCAGCTGCCCTCCTTCTCCCACCCCGGTAGCGCCTACGCGCTGGCTGGCGTGGCATACCTGACCTGGGTCGGCGTGGGCATCAAGCGCAAGGGCCTGGGCGGCTTCTTCAAGGACATCACCATGCCTGCGGGCCTGCCGTTCTGGATTTACCCCATTCTGATCCCGATCGAGTTCTTCTCGAACATGCTGATTCGCCCCGCAACCCACGCACTGCGTCTGTTCGCCACCATGTTCGGTGGTCACCTGGCGCTGATGGTTGCCTCCAGCATGGTGACCTACATGGTTGAGGCTCTGGGCGGTATCGGCTACCTGGCCGCCATCGCTCCCGGCGCCCTGGGCCTGTTCCTGTACTTCCTGGAATTCATGATTCAGTGCATCCAGGCGTACGTGTTCGCTCTGCTGCTGGCTGTGTACCTGCAGGGCTCGGTTTCTGAGGGTCACTAGTCAGTTTGCTGACACTCTAAATTTTTTATTAGGTTTTCGCGTTCGGGGCTGGGGTACCGGCTCCGGACAAGAATAAAGCAACCCACACGTTCATTGTGCGGGCTATAACTCAAATCAAACTCTGCTCTGTTCGGGTATGTTCCCGGTTGAGCACTGTTGAAAGGAAAAATAATGGTTGGTTCCATCACTGCGGTTGGCTACGGTCTGGCAGCTATCGGCGGCGGCATCGGCGTGGGTCTGGTCTTCGCGGCTTACATGACCAGCGTTGCTCGTCAGCCCGAGTCTCAGAAGACTCTGCAGCCCATGCTGTTCCTGGGCTTCGCACTGGTCGAGGCACTGGCAATTCTGGGCCTGGTTCTCGTCTTCATCAAGTAACCGGCTCCGCCACATCCTAAACGACCCATCCCATAGAACAGGATTCCCTCCATGATTTATCTGGCAAGCGAAGGGGGAGCGGAGGCAGCTTCGAACCCCCTCATTCCCGACGTCGGGGAAATTGTCATTACCCTCATCGGATTCCTGATCCTCTACTACATCGTTGCTAAGTACGTCGTCCCGGCGTTCGAGAAGATCTACCAGGACCGTAAGGAAGCAATCGAAGGTGGCCTTGCCAAGGCCGAGAAGGCACAGGCAGAGGCTGCAGCGGCTCGCGATGAGTACACCCAGCAGCTCGAAAGCGCTCGACTGGAGGCTCAGAAGATTCGTGAAGAGGCACGCGCAGAGGGCGAGGCAATCATTGCCGACGCTCGCGAGCGTGCAACCGCTGAAGCACAGCGCATTAGCGATAACGCGTTGAAGGCTATCGAGGCAGAGCGTGCGGCAGCAGCAGTGTCCCTCCGTTCCGAGGTTGGCACTCTGGCTACCACCCTTGCCGGCAAGATTGTGGGCGAAGCCCTCAACGATGATGAGCGATCGGCCCGTGTGGTAGATCGTTTTCTTGCTGACCTTGAAACCGAGAAGCAGAACGCAGGTGCGGCTCGGTAATGGCAGGAGTATCTACTGAATCACTGAGCAAGGTGGAAGAGGTTCTGGAAGCCCACGCTTCCCTGCAGCCTCTGAAGCTTGCGGGCGAGCTTTTCGCACTGGTCGACGTGCTCGACCATAACGGCACCCTTCGCCGCGCCGTCACCGATTCTTCGCGTGACGCAGCGGCCCGCCAGGGAATCGTCAATTCCGTTTTTGACGGTAAGATCTCTTCGCAGGCTATGGCTGTGCTCACCAACGCGGTGGCTCAGCGCTGGTCCGAGGATTCCGATCTGGCGGATGCCCTGGAACGTGCAGCGGTGCTCGCCGTGATCGCATCGGCTCAGTCTCGCGGTGGCGTGAATGCCCTGGACGAGGTACTCAACGAACTACTCACCTTTGTGCGTACCGTTGATTCCAACGCTCAGGCGCAGGAAGCGCTGTCCGACCATCAGGCAAGCAAAGAAGCAAAGAAGAAGCTCGCCGTGGCGCTCGGTGGCCCCGCCACCACCGCCGAGGGTGTGCTTCTGCTCGAACGAGTTGGCTCTAATCCTCGTGGCCTTCACGCCGCGCGGGCTACCGACGAGTTCGCAGAAATCATCGTCAAGCGACAGAACCGTTACATTGCGCGCGTTACCAGCGCAATCAACCTGTCGCAGGCACAGCTTGAACGTCTCGGTCGCGCACTCAACGCCGTGTACGGCCGCGAGCTGAAGCTCGACGTTTCGGTGGATCCCGCCGTTCTGGGCGGTTTGCGTGTTCAGGTGGGCGACGAGGTGATCGACGGTACCGTCGAGACCCGTATGTCCGACCTGTCTCGTTCCATCGGCTAGCGGCTCAAGCTAGCGACGCTGAACCGTTCGTCGCAACGGTGATTTAGAAGATACCTCGGGTAGGCGGGTGCGCGGCGTATGCCTCCTCCAACACGGAGGCGGCATGGCCCGCCCGTTGAACCCGAATTGCAAGTTTCGGTTAGTTCCATTGATGGAACGTAACCACAATGAGAGAGCAGGGACACAAGATGGCCGAACTGACCATCAATGCCGATGATGTCCGTAATGCGCTGAACGAGTTTGCAGCGTCTTACGAACCCGGCAATGCAGAACGTGTTGAGGTGGGTCGAGTTGTATCGGCCTCCGACGGTATCGCTCGCGTCGAGGGCCTTCCCTCGGTGATGGCGAATGAGCTGCTTCGTTTCGAAGACGGCACCCTCGGCCTCGCACAGAACCTGGATACCCGCAATATTGGTGTGATTGTCCTGGGTGACTTCACCGGTATTGAAGAGGGTCAGGTTGTACACCGCACCGGTGAGGTTCTCTCGGTGCCCGTTGGCGACGCGTACCTCGGTCGCGTTGTTGACCCCCTCGGTAACCCGATTGACGACCTGGGCCCCATCGAGGCTGAAGGCCGCCGCGCACTGGAGTTGCAGGCTCCCGGCGTGACCCAGCGTAAGTCGGTTCACGAGCCGCTGCAGACCGGTCTGAAGGCAATCGACTCGATGATTCCGATCGGCCGCGGTCAGCGTCAGCTGATTATTGGTGACCGCCAGACCGGTAAGACCGCTATCGCGATCGACACCATCCTGAACCAGAAGGACAACTGGGCTTCGGGCGACCCCAACAAGCAGGTTCGATGCATCTACGTGGCCGTCGGCCAGAAGGCATCCACCATTGCGGCTGTTCGCCACACCCTGGAGACCCGCGGCGCGCTGGAGTACACCACCATCGTGGCATCTCCCGCATCCGACGCAGCCGGCTTCAAGTACCTGGCACCCTACACGGGTTCGGCTATCGGCCAGCACTGGATGTACGGCGGCAAGCACGTCCTCATCATCTTCGACGACCTGTCGAAGCAGGCAGAAGCATACCGCGCCGTGTCCCTGCTGCTGCGTCGCCCGCCGGGACGTGAAGCATACCCCGGTGACGTCTTCTACCTGCACTCCCGCCTGCTGGAGCGTTGCGCTAAGCTCTCCGACGACCTGGGCGCAGGCTCGATGACCGGCTTCCCGATCATTGAAACCAAGGCAAACGACGTTTCCGCCTTCATCCCGACCAACGTCATCTCCATTACTGACGGCCAGATCTTCCTGCAGTCCGATCTGTTCAACGCTAACCAGCGTCCGGCAGTGGACGTCGGTATCTCCGTGTCCCGTGTTGGTGGTGCCGCACAGACCAAGGCTATGAAGAAGGTCTCCGGTACCCTGAAGCTGGAGCTGGCACAGTACCGTGCGATGGAAGCGTTCGCGATGTTCGCATCCGACCTGGACGACGCCACCAAGGCTCAGCTGACCCGCGGTTCCCGCCTGACCGAGCTGCTGCGTCAGCCGCAGTACACCCCGTACGCCGTCGAGGAGCAGGTTGTCTCCATCTGGGCCGGCACCAACGGCTACCTCGACGACATTGAGGTCTCCGACGTGCTGCGCTTCGAGGCAGGCTTCATCGAGTACCTGCGTCACAAGACCTCGGTACTGACCGACATCGCTTCCTCCGGCAAGCTTGAGGACGACACCGTTGCCGCTCTGAAGACCGCGGTGACCGAGTTCAAGCAGGGTTTCCAGTCTGAGGGCAGCAGCCACCTCGTTGACGCAGGTCACGAGGAGCACAAGGCAGCTCGCGATAGCGACATCACCCAGGAAACCATCGGTTAGCGATTAGTCCTCGCTCCCTGCCCGCCCCGGCTCTAGGGTCGGGGCGGGGCAGACGAGCAGGAGAAAGGAAGCTCTATGGGAGCCCAGATTAGGGTTTACCGACAGAAGATTGCTTCGACGTCGTCCATGAAGAAGATCTTCAAGGCGATGGAGATGATCGCGACCTCCCGCATTAACAAGGCTCGTAACGCTGCTCAGGCAGCCGGCCCTTACGCGAACGCTCTGACCCGCGTGGTGACTGCGGTTGCGACCCAGAAGGGTATTCAGCACCCGCTGATTCACAAGCCGCACGAGTGTGGTGCCTGCGAACACCGCCGCTCCGCAATCCTGGTCGTCACCAGTGACCGCGGTCTGGCCGGCTCGTACTCCTCTGCCATCCTGCGCCGCACCGAATCTCTGATTGAGAAGCTGCGCTTGAACGGCCAGGAAGTTCAGCTGTACCTGGTGGGCCGTAAGGCCAAGTCGTACTTCGAGTTCCGTGAGCGCCCCTATGCCCGTGCGTGGGAGGGCCACACCGATGCACCCCGCGTCGAAACCGCCGTCGAGATTCGCGATGCGTTGCTTGAGGCCTACAACCTGCCCTTCGAGGAGGGCGGCGTGGACGAGCTGCACATCGTGTACACCGAATTCAAGTCGATGGTTGTTCAGGAACCGAAGATTCTGCGTCTGCTACCCATTCACGTGGTCGAGGCAAAGGAACTGGGCGAGGAAATCGTCCCCGACCAGGAACTGACCAAGGCTGAGTACCAGCAGACGGCATCCTTCGAGTTCGAGCCCTCCGCCGAGGAAGTGCTCAACGAGCTGCTGCCGCGCTACGTCGCCTCCCGCATCTTCTCCTGCCTGCTGCAGGCAGCGGCAAGTGAGCTGGCTTCCCGCCAGCGCGCAATGAAGACCGCGGGCGACAACGCCGAGACGCTGATTACCAAGTACACCCGTTTGATGAACAACGCACGTCAGGCGGAAATTACTCAGGAGCTCTCCGAAATCGTGGGCGGCGCAGACGCCCTCGGCTCCTAGTATTGGTACGCCAACGAAGCCATCAACTGTCCAAACTTTCTAAGTAAGTGAGAAATATGACTGCCACCTACAACGATTCGGTCTCCGCACCGACTCAGGGCGCAACGGGTCGTATTGCCCGCGTCATCGGCCCCGTGGTCGACGTCGAGTTCCCCGCCGGTCAGGTCCCCGAGATTTACAACGCTCTGACTACCGAGCTGACCCTCGACGGCCGCACCCGCACCATCACCTTCGAGACCGCTCAGCATCTGGGCGACTCGATTGTTCGCGCCATCTCCCTGCAGCAGACCGACGGCCTGGTCCGCGGTCAGGCTGTGGTCGACACCGGCGCACCGATTTCCGTTCCCGTCGGTGACGGCGTGAAGGGTCACCTCTTCAACGTGCTCGGTGACGCCCTCGACGTGCCGAACTCCGAGATTAAGGCTGACACCTACTGGCCGATCCACCGTGCCGCTCCCGGCTTCGCGGAGCTGGAAGGCTCCACCGAAATGCTGGAGACCGGCATCAAGTCCATCGACCTTCTGACCCCCTACATCAAGGGCGGTAAGATTGGTCTGTTCGGTGGTGCAGGCGTGGGTAAGACCGTGCTGATCCAGGAAATGATTACCCGTGTGGCTCGTAACTTCGGTGGTACCTCCGTGTTCACCGGTGTGGGCGAGCGTACCCGTGAGGGTAACGACCTGTGGGTCGAAATGGAAGAGGCAGGCGTTCTGAAGGACACCGCCCTTGTGTTCGGCCAGATGGATGAGCCCCCGGGAACCCGTCTGCGCGTGGCGCTGACCGGTCTGACCATGGCGGAGTACTTCCGCGATGTTCAGAACCAGGACGTGCTGCTCTTCATCGACAACATCTTCCGTTTCACTCAGGCAGGTTCTGAGGTTTCCACCCTGCTGGGCCGCATGCCCTCCGCAGTGGGTTACCAGCCGAACCTGGCGGACGAAATGGGTCTGCTGCAGGAGCGCATCACCTCGACCCGCGGTCACTCCATCACCTCCATGCAGGCAATTTACGTGCCTGCGGATGACTACACCGACCCGGCGCCGGCAACCACCTTCGCGCACCTGGATGCGACCACCGAGCTCTCTCGTGAAATCGCATCGCGCGGTCTGTACCCGGCAATCGACCCGCTGTCCTCCACCTCCCGAATTCTGGACCCCCAGTACATCGGCCAGGAGCACTACGACACCGCAATTCGCGTGAAGGCTATTCTGCAGGAAAACAAGGAACTGCAGGATATCATCGCAATTCTGGGTGTGGACGAGCTCTCCGAGGAGCAGAAGATTGTCGTGGCTCGCGCACGTCGTATCGAGCAGTTCCTCTCCCAGAACACCTACACTGCAAAGCAGTTCACCGGTGTCGAGGGTTCGACCGTGCCGCTGAAGGACACCATCGAGTCCTTCCAGATGATCTGCAACGGAGATGTGGACCACATCCCCGAGCAGGCCTTCTACAACATTGGTGGTATGGACGACGTCATGCGCCGCTACGAGGAAATCAAGGCACAGACTGGAGCTAAGTAATCATGGCTCTGAAGGTTGAAGTTGTTTCCCGCGAGCGCACGGTGTGGACCGGTGAGGCGAACTACGTTCGCGCACGCTCCGTCGACGGTGAGCTCGGTATTCTGCCGGGCATGATCCCCACCTGCGCACTGCTGGCACAGGACGGCGAGCTGCTCATCGAACCTGTTGAGGGCGAAACCATTAAGACCACCCTCAACGCTGGTTTCTTGACCGTCTCGAACGATCACGTGACCATCGCCGCCAAGCACGCACAGGTCTAGGTCTCGCCTGGACTCGGTGATATAGCAATCGCCGGTGCCCGACCTCGCAAGGGGAGGGGCACCGGCGATTGGCGTATCCGGGCTACGTGGTGTGCGCAGAAGAGGGGCGCCTCCCAATAACAGGAGGCGCCCCTATGAGTTGTCTAGAGCTGCTTAGAACAGTCGGTCCGCGCTGTCGTCCACGCCGCGCATGGCGTCGTAGTCCAGGCTCACGCAGCGGATGCCGCGGTCCTCGGCCAGGGTGCGGGCCTGCGGTTTGATGGTCTGAGCGGCGAATACGCCCTGCACCGGCGCCAGCAGCGGGTCACGGTTGAGCAGCTCCAGGTAGCGGGTGAGCTGCTCCACGCCGTCAATATCGCCTACACGCTTGAGCTCGACCGCCACGGAGACGCCGTGCGCGTCCTTGGCCATGATGTCGACCGGGCCAATCGCGGTGGGAAATTCGCGGCGCACGAGGGAGTAGCCCTCGCCCAGGGTGTGGATCTGCTCGGCGAGCAGGCGCTGTAGGTCGGCTTCCACGCCGTCCTTGATGAGGCCCGGGTCCACGCCCAGGTCGGTGGAGTGCTCGTGCTCGATGCTGTAGATGCGAATGAGCAGACGGTCGTCGCTCTTGGCGGCCTGCACCGTCCAAAGCTGCTGAACGTCGGGCTCCAGGTCCTCACGGATGCTCTGCGGAACGTCCTCACGCTCAGCCACCAGCAGGGAACAGGGAGGGCTCATCCAGTTCAGGGGCTTGTAGGAGCCGCCGTCGGAGTGAATGAGAACCGAGCCGTCGTTCTTCACCATGAGCAGGCGGGTGGCGCGAGGAAGGTGGGCGCGCAAGCGGCCCTCGTAATCAACGGAACATTCAGCAATGACAATACGCATCCGTCCACTCTAGCAGGTATCTGCAGCCTCGGGGGAGAGGGCAGGAGCGGGCGCGGTAGAATAGGGCTCATGGCACGTAGGAATCACCCCGGTAAGCGAGCGTCCGGTACCACCAGCGATAAGTGGCACCGTAGCGCACCCGCGGGACGGGACATCAGCAGGATTCTTGACCCCGCGCCCCGCCTGGAGAGCGACCGCTTCGGCGATTGGCTCGTGCAGTACATTCCGGCGGTGAATGCCCGTAAAACCTACACGTGCCCTGAATGTTACCGCCCGATTCCGCCGGGAACCGCGCATCTGGTGGTGTGGCAGGAGAGCCACACGCTGGGACGTTCGAGGGCCATCGACGAGCGCCGGCACTGGCACCAGCACTGCTGGAGGACCCGCCGCAAATAGCCGCGGCAGAGCATCGCGTCGGGTAATCCGGCACCCCGACGCTAGAAACCCCAACGTCAGAAGAATGACAGACGCGCACGCGCGTACATCTCAAGAGTGAAGGAACCCCATGAGCACCGCAGAGGTTACCCGCGAGCAGGAATTCGATCCCGCCCGCTACGTCTTCAGCATCCCCGCAGAACCCACCCCCATTAAGGCTCGCACCGTGCTACCGGCACGCCGCGAGAACTTCGTCGTGACCACCGCCGACGGCAAGCGCCTGGTCGGCGAGCTGGCCCTGCCCGAGGGCGAGATTAAGGCGACCCTGGTGACCTTCCACCCGCTGCCCACCCACGGCGGCTACATGGACTCCCACGTGTACAAGAAGGCGTCCTTCCGCCTGCCGGCCCTGGCGAACATTGCGGTGCTGCGCTTCAATACGCGCGGCACCTCCTCGATTCGCGGCACCAGCGAGGGTGTCTTTGACGGAGGATTCGCCGAGAAGAAGGACTTTGACGCAATCCTGAAGTTTGTGCGCGAGCGCGCCCTGCCGAACCCCTGGCTGGTCGGCTGGTCCTTCGGCACCGAGCTGGTGCTCAAGTACGCGCCCGAATACGCGAACGAGTTTACCGGCGCTATTCTGCTTTCCCCTCCGTTGCACCGCGTGCACCCGGCTGAGCTGGACGAGTGGAACAAGATCTCGAACCCGCTGTACGCGCTGGTTCCCGAGCACGACGACTACCTGCAGCCTCCGGCGGCCCGCGAGCGCTTCGCCGCCGTGCCTCGCGCTCACGTGATTCCCTTCGAGGGCTGTAAGCACCTGTGGGTGGGCGAGAAGTCCGTGCAGCAGGTGCTCAACACCGTGGTGAGCATCGTGACCGGCACCGAAACCGAGCTGCCCACCGAATACAGCGGCCCCGTGGCGGAAGAAATTACCGAGCTCTAAACGCTCAGCACAGAAACGTAAAGGCGGCGGCTTTGGATGGAGAATCCAAAGCCGCCGCCTTCTTGCCTCCGGTGCTTTCCCGCGGGGAAGCGAACGTGAAACCTTAGAGCTGGTCCTGGCGAGGAATGAACACCTCACGCACCAGAATCAGCATGGAAGCCGCCGCCGGAATAGCAATCAGTGCGCCCAGCACGCCCCAGAGCGCGCCACCGGCAGCCACCGAAATAATCGCAACACCGGCAGGGACCGACACAGCGCGAGCCATAATACGCGGAGAAATCAGGTACGCCTCCACCTGCAAGTACAGGAAGTACGCCACCGCAAACCACAGCGCCATGCTCCAGCCCTGGGTCAGCAGAATCAGCGAGGTCAGAATCAGCGCCACCACGCCGCCAACCAGCGGGATGAACGCCAGAATTAGGATGACGATGGCCATCAACTGGGGGAAGCTGAACCCCAGGAAGAGCATGGTGAAGAATGCGAAAAGGGCGTTGCAGATGGCCACCATAGCCTGGCCCATCACGTAGTTACCCACCGAGTCGGTAATCTTATCGGTGATGTACTTGACGCGGGCGCGCTTGGAACCCGGCGCCAGACGCACACCCCAGGCCTTGATGGTGTTCATCGAGGTGAGGAAGTACAGGGACAGGAACAGAACAATAATTACGCCGGTCACGCTCTGCGCCAGGGTAGAACCGGCAGACAACAGGCTCGACATAAAGCTATTGACCTGCGAGGAAGAGAACGTTGACTCCAGGAACTTGGGGACGTTCTCATTCACCCAGCTGCTGATGTTAAAGCGCTGATCGAGCTCGTGGTACCAATCAGAATCGATAGTGTTTTGGTAAATATTCGGGGCATACTGCACAAATTTGGTGGCCTGCTCGCTAATAATCGGGCCGATGCTCATCACCAGGGCGGTAACGGCACCGGCAAAACCGGCGAGAACCACGATCACACCGATGTTGCGCTTAATGCCCCAGGCCTCCAGGCGACGCACAATCGGGTCCAAACCCAGCGCAATGAAAATAGCGCCGGTCACCCAGCCCACCAGGGCACCCACGTTATTGAAGATGTAGTAGGCCAGCAGGGCCAGACCCACACCGACGGTCATGAGGAAGCCGAACGCGACGGGGTTGTGCATCATGGAGGTCTTGCCGTTACCGAGGACCTTCGGCGGCGGAGGAGTATCGCTACCGGCCGCCGACACCACGGGTAGGGTGTCGGTCGGGGGCATAGACGCGCGTCGGCGGTTGGAGCGCACCTGGCTGATGCTCTCGGTCAGATCGGTGAGGGTACCCGTCAGCTGATCGGCGAGGGATTCCTTCTTGTGGTGTTCCTCGGAGTGCTGGTCCCCGCCATCGCCGGAGGGGTGCTTCTGATTGCTCATACGGGTCCTTTTCAAGGGAATCGGAGGTTTGTGCGTTGCGACGTCGCGTATGTCTGCGGCGTTTCTCTACTGTGCCATTCTACCGGCTCACGGCCGTGAGGGTTGTGCCCACCGCGACGGGGCCGCCCCGCGAGAGCTCGATTGCACCAGCCGCGGCCCCCGTCGGTTCGGATGTGCTGAGAGCTAAGGGGCGGGAGTTATTGCCCCCGGACGAGCCGAACCGGAGATAATGGAGGGGGAGGGCCGCAGCAGATTGGGCCACCGCGCGAGAACGTCCGGGCTCAAAGCCGTCGTGAACGACGTGCGCGCGGCACGAGAAGTTGAATGGCGGGAAACGCCGAACAGCGTGAACGGAAGGAACGCAGGATGAGCATTATCTTTGACCCGGCAGACCGCGGGCAGAACAACGCCGCACGGGGTGGGGCGCAGACTGCGCCGGCTGAGGCGAATATCCCCGCCTCGGTGCGCAACGCCGTGGAGCTGAACCCCACCTCCGGCACACAGGGGTCCGCGGCATCCTCGGGTAATCAGCCCGATGCCCCCGCCGCCCCCACCTGGCGCTACGACGTGAACACCCCCGAAGAGTTCCAGAAGTTCGTGCAGCTCTCCAGCCAGGGCGCCGTAATCTTCACGCTCTACGCGCCCCATTCACCGTCCTCACTGCAGATGCTCGAGGGCGTGCAGAAGCTTGTGGACTCCGCCGCCGGATCCATGGTTTGCGCCGCTGTGGACATCACCAAGCTGCCCGAGGCCGCGCAGGCCTTCGGCGTGAGCGGCGTACCCGCCGGCGTGGCCGTGCTGGGTGGACGACCCGCCCCGATCTACACCGGCCCGGTCAGTGCCGAGGACCTGGCCGATGTGCTCTCGCAGGTTCTGCAGCTCGCGGCCCAGTACCAGCTTCCCGGCGGTTTTGACCCGGTCGTTCCCGAAGACGAAAAGCCCCTGCCGCCCCTGCACGCTGAGGCCGTGGCCGCCCTGGATCGCGGCGACCTGCCCGCCGCCCGTGAGGCCTACCGCAAGGCGATTGCAGAGAATCCCGGCGATAAGGAGGCGAAACTCGGCCTCGAGCAGGTGGAGCTGCTGGCCCGCGTGAAGGACCTGGATCTGGCCACCGAACGCGCCGCCGCCGCATCCGACCCGCTGAATATTGAGGCGGCCTTCAACGTCGCCGACCTGGACCTGGTGGGTGGCCACGTGGAGGATGCCTACAACCGCTTGCTGCGCCTGTTCAGCGCGGTTGGCCCCGACGATAAGAAGCGCGTGCGCGAGCGCCTCGTGCAGCTCTTCGACGTGGTCGGTGCCTCGGATCCGCGCACGGTGAAGGCACGTGCCGCGCTGACCATGGCGCTGTTCTAAAGAGGCTCCCCGGCGCGGCCGGGGCAACCTCCGGGAGGGGACCCATCGGAGAATCGTACGGAATGGTGTGCAATAGGCGGGCCGCCGCCTCGTCGACCTGTAGTGTCGGCGGGGTGGCGGCCCGTTTGCGTGCGTAACGCACCGGCAGGGTAGGGTACGGCATCTTCGTCTTTGGGATGCTCTGCGGACGGCCTCTCTGCGAATGGCCCCAAACGCTCGAGCTGCGGACAAAAGACGTTTTTTTGAGCATCTTTCAGAAAAAGGTATTTTGGCTAATAGGGGGGTGATAGGGTGAGAGTGTGACCCGTTACTCTCACGCGTAAGGAACCAACGATGCCCCAGGATCCGGTGAACACCCCGCCCCACGACCCGCAGCACGGAACGCCGCAGAACGGTGCAGCGCAGAGCCCAGCTCAGCCTACCCCGGTTCAACCTAGCTCAGCTCAACCCGAACAGCCGGTAGCCCAGCAACCCAACCTGGCCGCCTGTGCTCAGCCGGGCTATGCTCAGCCGGGTCAGCAACCCCCGCAGTTCCAGCCGGCCCCCGCGCAACTTCCTGTTGCGCCTCCCCAAGCACCGTCGCAGACCGGAGCCGCCGTCGAGATTCGGGGACTCGCCAAGCTCTTCGACGATAAGGTCGCGGTGGATCGCATTAACCTGACGATTCCCTCCGGCTCGTTCTACGGGCTGGTCGGCCGCAACGGCGCGGGTAAAACCACGACCATTTCCATGGTTACCGGCATGCTTCAGCCCACCGAGGGTACCGCTCTGATTCGCGGTATTGACATGTGGGCCGACCCGCTCAAGGCCAAGGCGCACCTGGGCGTGCTACCCGACGGCGTGCACCTCTTCGACAAGCTCACCGGCGAGCAGCTCATCACCTACTCCGGCTACCTGCACGGAATCGATAAGGAAACCGTCGCCTCCCGCGTCAAGGACCTGCTGGCCGCCATGGACCTGACCGACGCGGCCGGTCGCGCCGTCGCCGACTATTCCGCCGGTATGACCAAGAAGATTGCGCTCGCCGCGGCGCTCATCCACGCGCCCTCCGTGCTGATTCTGGATGAGCCCTTCGAGGCGGTAGACCCGGTTTCCGCGGCCAATATTCAGGACATCCTGCGAGGCTTCGTCGCCTCCGGCGGCACCGTCGTCATCTCCTCACACGTCATGGACCTCGTGCAGCGCCTGTGCGATCATGTGGCGATCATGGACTCGGGCCGAATCCTCGCCGCCGGAACCGTCGACGAAGTACGTGCCGGCGTAAGCCTTGAAGAACGATTCGTGCAGCTGGTTGGTGGCCGCACCTCCTCGGAAGGATTGTCATGGTTGGGCACCTCGTCTCACTAAAGTGGAAGTACGTGCAGGCCTCCTTCCGCCGTAGCATCTGGGCGGTTATCGGTCTGGTCATCGCCGCCGTCTACGCGGTCCTCGCGCTCCTCGGCCTCGCCGTCGGGTACCTGGCGGCGGCTTTTGAGGCGCCCGAAACCGGTCCGCTCATCGCGCTACTGGCCGGCTCGGTGCTCGCCATCGGCTGGGCCATCGTCCCCATCTTCTTCAGCGGCCTGGACGGCACCTTGGACGAGAGCCGATTCGTGCTCTTCCCCATCGAGCCCGCCACCCTGCAGAAGGGACAGTTCCTCGGCGGGTTCGTGGGCATCCCCGGCGTTGCCTCCGTGCTAGCCGTGCTCCTGGGCCTCATCGCCTACGGTTCCCAGCCGCTCCTGCTGATCGTGTACCTGGTTTGCGCGGTGCTGGGCCTGGCCAACCTCATGGTGTGGGCACGCCTGGCCAACCGCCTGGGTATCATGCTGAGCGCAAACCCGCGCGTCGCCAACGTGCTGATGATTGTGGCTGCGGTGCTCATGATGAGCTTGGGCTTTATCTTCGGTGGTACCGCAACCTACCTGAGCAGGCACTGGGATGCGCTGCTCCCGTTCCTGCCCTGGCTGGGCGTGACTCCCTTCGGGTCGGCCTACGCCGTACCCTACTGGCTCGCGGCGGGTAACGTTCCCGCGGCCCTTGGCTGTCTGGCGCTAACCCTCGGCTACCTGGCCGGCGGCTGGTGGCTGTGGGGTAAGAACCTCGCGCGCTCCATGGCGAACGTTGGCGGTAGCGCCCATCACGCGAGCGCAGCCGAAGTTGCTGCGGGCGACCTGGGCCTGTTTACCCGGTTCCCCGCAACCCCGCGCGGCGCGGTGGCGGCCCGCACCCTACACTCGTTGCTCAAGGACAACCGCCTGCAGATGCTGACGGTTACCACGGCTATGATGTACCTGCTCCTGGCGGTTGGCTTCCCCCTCTTCATGTCGGCCACGGGTGGGAGCATCCAGGGGAAGATTGGCTTCGGCCCCAACCCCGAGCAGGCTACACAAGTCATCAATAGCGGCGTGATGCAGCTCTTCGGATTCTGGATCTACTTCTGCACCGTCTTCACCGGCTACTACATGTGCTACCTCGTTTCATACGACAACACGGCCTTTAGCCTGCACGTGCTCTCCCCGCTGCGAGGTATCGACGACCGAATCGGTCGCCTGTGGGGCTACAGTATTCTCGTTGCTCCGATTGTGGTGCTGATGGTGCTGGTGGCCTCTGCGGTGAACGGGCACCTGGAACTTTTCCCCATCGTGCTGATGCACCAGCTGGGCGTGTTCGCGGCGGCGGCAGGCATGGGTTGTGTGCTGGATACCTTCATCACCCCGCCCGTGGCGCCTCCCGGCGCTAACCCGTTCAAGAACCCGAAGAATAACGAGGGCATGGGCAAGCAGCTGCTCCTCATGCTTTCAATGGCCGTGGTGATGCTCAGCGCCCTGCCCGGTGGCATCTCCGTGATCGTGTACGTTTTTCTCACGCAGAACCTGCTGACGCTGGTCATCGGAGGCGTACTGCAGTTGATAATCGGCGCGGGTCTGCTGGTCGGAGGCGTCGTCTGGGGCGGCCGCCGTTTCGACCGGATGAGCCCCCGCATGCTGGAACGCGTGGCGCGATTCAGCGTGAACTAGCGCCCGGCAGCTGACGCCGTGCTGGTTCGTAGCGCATCCCTCACAGCGCCCGGCACAGAGCCCGCGGCCCGCAATCATCACGGTTGCGGGCCGCGGGTTTGCTATGAGCCACTAGAATGGAGAGAGGCAGGCACGAGCTAGGAGCCGCGGGGTGACCGCGCTCGCAAGAACTTAAAACACCAAGGAGAGAAGAATGAGCTCTATTGAAGGTATTGAAGATCCGTTCGGCCCCGGAACGGCCGGCGGCACGGCACTGCTGGAGCGCGAGGAAACCCAGCTATCCGAGCCGGGCGACCACGAGCGTTTCTCCCACTACGTGCGCAAGGAGAAGATTCTAGAGTCGGCGCTGACCGGTGAGCCGGTGCGCGCGCTCTGCGGCAAGATGTGGGTTCCGGGTCGCGACCCGCAGAAGTTCCCCGTCTGCCCGCAGTGCAAGGAAATCTACGAAGGCCTGGCACCGGGCAACGACGGCGACAACGGTTCCGGTGAATAATACGCGCCAGACAATACAACCTGGGCGATACGCCTGAGTAAACCCGAGCAAATACATCTGAATAATACGTCTCAGCAGCGAAGCTCAGCGGTTCAAAAACACCTCATGAGACTTTGCTGACGAGCACCAAATTCTTGCACCACAGCCCGGCCCAACCCGCGGATGTGGTGCTAGAATTTAACCTCGCTGTGCCCGGATCGCCAGAAACAGCAGAGCGCCCACCGCCTCCACACGGGGGAGAGGCACCTGCGCTGAGTCGGCAGAGGGCATCAGCAGAGGCAGACGAGGAAGAAGGAGAGAATGAGCGCACCCGCAGAGGAACCCACACTATTCGACAGTATGGTGAAGCCGAAGCTCTCCCCGGCATACCCCGACCGTGCCCCCTGGGGTACTTCCGTTAGCCTGCGCGCCTGGCAGGCAGAAGCCATGCAGAAGTACTTCGAGACCAACCCCCGCGACTTCATGGCGGTTGCAACCCCCGGCGCGGGTAAAACCACGTTTGCGCTGACCCTCGCCAAGGAACTATTTAACCGCGGTACGGTCCGCCAGCTCATCGTTGTGGCGCCGACCGACCACCTGAAGAAGCAGTGGGCGGACGCCGCCGCGAAGGTTGGTATTCCGATTGACCCGAACTTTAAGAACGCGGATGTGACCATTAGCCGCCACTACAAGGGCGTGGCGTTGACCTACGCGCAGGTGGCGAATAAGCCGCAGCTGCACGCGCGCAACACCGAGGCGTCGAAGACCCTCGTTATTTTTGACGAGATTCACCACGCCGGCGACTCCCTCTCCTGGGGCGACGGTCTGCGCGAGGCCTTCGACGATGCGACCCGCCGCGTGGCGCTGACCGGTACCCCGTTCCGCTCGGATACCTCACCGATTCCGTTCGTCGCTTACGAGGTCGACAACGACGGTATCCGCCGCTCCAAGGCGGACTACTCCTACGGCTACGGCCCGGCGCTGAAGGACCACGTGGTGCGCCCGGTTATCTTCATGGCCTACTCGGGTCAGATGCGTTGGCGCACCTCCGCGGGCGAAGAAATGGCGGCAAACCTGGGCGAGGGCTTCACGAAGGACATCACCTCGCAGGCGTGGCGCACCGCCCTGGATCCCAACGGCGAGTGGATTCCGACCGTGCTCGCCGCCGCCGACAAGCGTCTAACCGAGGTGCGCCGCACCGTGCCCGACGCCGGCGCGCTCGTCATCGCAACCGACCACGCGGACGCCAAAGCTTACGCTGAGCAGCTGCAGAAGATTACCGGCGAATACCCCGCCGTGATTCTCTCTGACGACCGCGAAGCCTCCGCGAAAATCGACGAATTCCGTGAGGGCACGCAACGCTGGATGGTCGCCGTGCGCATGGTGTCCGAAGGCGTGGATGTGCCCCGCCTCGCCGTGGGCGTGTACGCCACCAGCACCAGCACCCCGCTGTTCTTCGCGCAGGCTATCGGTCGTTTCGTGCGTGCCCGCAAGCGCGGCGAAACCGCCTCCGTGTTCCTGCCCTCGGTGCCGCAGCTGATGATGCTGGCCAACGACATGGAAGTAGAACGCGACCACGCCCTCGACCGCGGCACACCCCAGGAAATCGACCCCATGGTCGAGGGCCTGGACGACCACCTGCTCGAAGAAGCAAACCGCGAGGAACGCGCCTCCGAGCAGCTGGCACGCGGCAAGTTCGAGGCGCTCGGCTCCGAGGCGTCCTTCCATGGCGTGCTGTTCGACGGTGCCGAGTTCGCCTCCGGCAACCTTGCCGTGGGCAGTGAAGAGGAGCAGGACTTCCTGGGTATTCCGGGCCTGCTGGACGCCGAGCAGGTGGGCACGCTGTTGCGCGCGCATCAGCGTGAGCATGCGGCACGTCGCCCGGTGACAGCGGCACCTTCGGTGGTGGATCATCGCCAGCTGAAGGCGCTGCGCAATAAGCTGGCGAAGAACGTGGCGGCGTGGTCGATTCGCTCGGGTAAGCCGCACGGCGTGATTCATAATGAGCTGCGTAAGATTTGTGGCGGCCCGGCGGTCGCGCAGGCTTCTGCAGAGCAGATTCAGGCGCGTATCGATAAGCTGTCGGACTGGTTCGTGGGCCGACGCTAGAACATAGGTAGAACGTATAGAGAAGCCCCGCGAGCGTGTATGCGCTCGCGGGGCTTTTCGTGTGCATAAAATGCAGAAATATTGGGTCTGAGACGCCATAATCATGGCGGCACGGAGACGGAACGTGTAGCCTAGTGGGGGTAAGTTCTTTAGAACATGCGGCATGGTCGCCGGGCTCAGGGAACTTTCCAATAATGCGTGGCATATAGGTCTATGCTGGGTCATCAAAACTTTAAGAAACACCATGCAACCAGCCCCAGGACGGCGTGCACCCGGATAGCGCGCACTGGGACGGTTGCGCCAACCTTTGAAGGACAGTGATGTCTCATATTTCTCGCCGTAAGGTCGTGAAGGGTGTCGCCTGGGCAACGCCCGTGATTGCGGCTTCTTCAGTTGTACCGACCTTCGCATCTTCAGTGGACTGTACTTTTGCAGAGAACGCATATGCCTCCGCACGGGGTATGAGCAATTATGAACGCGTTGAAGAAGAATTTACTGTTCCAGCGGGCACCCATAAGCTACGTTTTGAGCTGACTGGCGGGGCAGGCGGAAGGTACGAGAAGGGCCTGGATGGAGGATCCGGCGCCAAGGTCAGCGGAATCGTTGAAGTGAAACCCCACCAGACCGTCAAAATTATTGCTGGCGGCGGCGGTAGCTTTGGCCCTCAGTTCTACCCCAACGGTGACGGGTACCGTACCGGTCCGGTGAAGGGTGGGTACGGATTCGGCGACGGAGGCTCGACTCCTGAGGTGAGAATCCCTGACGATGTTATGGATAAAGTATATGAGCGCTGGGTCTGGGCTCACCATTGGTCTTACAGACCCAATCCTTCGCCTATGGAAGAAGTCTACGGATGCTCGGGTGGTGGCTCATCGGCACTACTGATTGATGGTGAAGTCATTGCCGTTGCCGGTGGCGGCGGTGGTGTGTCCATTGTCGGAAAACCATACACCGCAGAACCTAATCATCGTCATTTCCCCGGCATTGTGGACGTTCGCATGACTGGGCCCGAGCACCCGACCCACGCACCTGTGTATAGCGCAGCTGGCGTTGCTGGCGGGGCTCGTGGCGGTGACGCCACCGAAGGCCACGAATACTATGCTCAGGATTTGAACCTTGAACTGACTGTTGAAGGAGGTAAAGGTGGCGGCGGAGGCATTGGTGGTGCCGGCGGCGCTAAGCCGACCGTATTGACGGGTACCCCCAATGATATCTTTAGCTTCGATAGCCAGAATAAGCAGGTGCTTTATAGCTCCTCCACTGCAGGTAACCCCGGTACTAATGGTCTGCAAGGAAATGGTGGCGACGGCGTAATGTCGGTGAGCTACCAGCTGGACGACAATAAAACATGGTGGCGTCAGGACGACGTAGAAGTTCTTGAATTCCCCGATGGAACTCGAGAAGAAATCCACTACTACGGAGTCGCGCCCTACTTTAACGGTGGGCAGATTATCGTCTCCGGTGGCGGCGGCGGCGGTTACGGCGGCGGTGGATCCGGCGCGGCGCTCTCGCAGTCATCTATCACAATTGCTCAGAAGTGGAATAACAACCCGAAGGGTATTCGTCAGAGCATCAGCTATGTGCAGCTGGCTGGCTCTGGTGGTGCTGGTGGCTCCTACCTGGCGCCGCGGGTGATGGAGGGGGAGATGTCTAACTCCAATAACGCCACTTCCGATGAGGTGTTCAGCTCAGCAACGTACTCTCATGATGGTATCGTGAAGGTATTCCTTTGCCAGGTCGGCAAGTAACTAACCAATATTTGAAGGGTGCTGAAGGTAAATTGCCTCGGTCTCCAGTAAAGCCCCGCGAGTGCGTATGCGCTCGCGGGGCTTTTGTGTGCCCGTAATATTTGTTCGCGTAGACGCGATGGGGCGGGCATCCCGAGTACTCTCGGGGTGCCCGCCCTATCGTTGTGTGAGCTGTCTTGAGGCTACAGGACCTCTACGACCTCCACGCCGTCGGCTTCCAGTGCCTCAGTGGTTTCGTCGAGCTTATCCTCGTGTACGGGCGCGGTCAGGTCAATCAGAACGCGGGTTTCGTAGCCAGCGTCGACCGCATCGCGCGCGGTAGCCGCCACGCAATAATCGGTGGCGATACCGACAACGTCAACGTACTCGATGCCGCGCTCATCCAGCCACTCCGACAGGGGAGTCTGCGGGCCATCCTCAGAAGCATCCGCGCCCGGCTCGTGCTCGCCCGTGGCCACCTCGTCCTCGGGAGCCAGCAAACCCTCGAAACCCGAGTATGCGGCCTCGTAGCGGCCCTTACGGAAGTACGCCTCAATGTAGTCGGTGTCCAGGTTCTCGTGAATCTGCGCACCCTTGCTCTTGGCCACGCAGTGCACGGGCCAGGAGTCCACGAAGTCCGGGGTGTCGGAGAAGTGCGAACCCGGATCGATATGCCAATCCTGAGTAGCCACAATAGCGTCATAGCGGTGGTGGTTGTTCTCCACGAACTCACTAATCAGCGAAGCCACCTCGGCGCCGCGCGCGGTCGCCAGGGAACCGCCTTCGCAGAAGTCGTTCTGCACGTCCACAATAATCAATGCCTTAGACATAGCCGTCCTTACAAGCCGTTCCTATACGGTCACGAGTAGAAGTATGGCACACCGCCCCGCGTGATTGCGCCGGATGCACCCCGTCCTTGAGGGGTATCGCGGCGGCTCGCGGGGCGGGCACCGTGGGGGAGTTTTAGATGAATTCGGTCGGGATAACCGGCTCGCCCTCGGAGAGGCGACGAGCGGCCTCGGGCAGCTCGGCCAGGGATGCGGCGTGGCGGGCGGTTGCGCGGCGCACGCCCTCCTCACCGATGAAGCCGGGCAGCAGCTCGCCCTCGCGAACGAAGTCCACGAGCAGGGGGCGGGTGTCCTCGTGCAGGGCCGGGTCTTCGTGGGTTCCCAGAACCTCGGCCGTCGCGATGCCCATGCTGTTCAGGCGGCGGGCCGCGAGCTTGGCGCCACCCACCGAGGCCTTGCCGGCCGAGGCCTTCGCGACCGGCTGCATCTCGCCCGCAGAGTTCTCGCGGGCCACGACCTTGTACACCATGGAGGAGGTCGGCGCGCCCGAACCGGTCACCAGGCGGGTACCCACGCCGTAGGAGTCCACGGGGGCGGCGGCCAGCGAGGCGATGGCGTATTCGTCCAGGTCGCTGGTCACGGTGATCTTCGTATTGGTGTTACCCAGCGAATCGAGCAGTTCGCGCACGTGGGCGGCGGTGGTGACCAGGTCACCCGAGTCCAGGCGGACGCCGCCGAGCTCCTCGCCAGCCAGTTCCACGCCCAGGCGCACGGCGTTGTCCACGTCGTAGGTGTCGACCAGCAGGGTCGTGCGGGCGCCGAGGGAACGCAGCTGCGCTTCGAAGGCTTCGCGCTCGTTGTCGTGTAGCAGGGTGAAGGCGTGGGCGCTGGTGCCGATGGTGTGCAGGCCGTAGGAGCGGCCCGCCTCCAGGTTGGAGGTGCCGGCGAAGCCAGCGATGACGGCGGCGCGGGCAGCGGAGACGGCGGCGCGCTCGTGGGCGCGGCGAGAACCCATCTCGAGGCAGGGGCGGTTGCCGGCGGCGGCGGTCATGCGCGAGGCGGCGCTGGCCACGGCGGAGTCAAAGTTCAGGATGGACAGCAGGTAGGTTTCGAGGATGCACGCCTCGGCGAAGGTGGACTCGACCTGCATGACGGGGGAGTGGGGGAAGAACGCCTCACCCTCGGCATAGCCGCGGATGTTGCCACTGAAGCGGAAGGACTCCAGGAAGGAGAGGGTCTCCTTGTTGACGACGTTGCGGGAGGAGAGGAACGAGAGCTCTTCGTCGGTGAAGCGGAATTCGGAGAGCCCCTCGAGGAAGCGGCCGGTGCCGGCGAGCACGCCGTAGCGGCGGCCCGCGGGAAGGCGGCGGGTGAAGACCTCGAAGGTGCACTTGCGCTGGGCGGCTCCGGAGGCGAGAGCTGCCTGAAGCATGGTCAGCTCGTAGTGATCGGTGAGAAGCGAAGTAGTAGTCATGTGTCCAATTGTAGAGGGGGGAGCGGGCGTTTTTCTTGTTGTGACGGCGTGTCAATCACTACATAAAGTACTATTGACTATAAGTAGTGTAGTATGAAAAAGTACAGGCACTCTGCCCGCCGCCCGGCGCGTCCGGCCGTATAATCGAAAGAGATTCGGCCACCGCACACACCGGCCGCGAGCCGCCGCCACGCTGCACGAAGTGGCGAGGCTCGGTTCCCAACAGCCCGGCCCCACGAACTCCGGAATCCATCAGACCGGACCCCGAAGGACCCCCATGAATAACGCAGCCGTGACCCTCTCCAGCGGAACCCTTACCGAAGGCGACACCGACCTGACAACCGAGCTTGAGAACATCCTCGCCGCTGATACCCCCTGGAACGTCATCGTCTGGAACGACCCCGTCAACCTCATGACCTACGTGGCCTACGTCTTCCGCAGTCACTTCGGCTACTCCCGCGCCCGCGCCGAGGAGCTCATGCTCCAGGTGCACCACAACGGCAAAGCCATCGTCTTCACCGGGCCCCGCGAGGACGCCGAAAAGCACACCCAAGCCATGCACGCCTGGGGTCTGCTGGCCACCTTCGAGAAAGTGGAGAACTAATGGCACACCCCTTCCGACGCACCCCCGGCGGCTACACCGCACGCTTTGAACAGCCCGAGCGCGAGCTCATCCGAGAACTCGCCGAGGACGTGCGCGCTCTGCTACGACCCTCCGACACAGCCGCCGACGGCAGTACCGTCGACCCGCTCGAGGCGCTAGTTGGCATCACCGAGAACCCCACGATTCCCGAGGACAGCGCCGTGGCTCGCCTGCTCCCCGTTGCCAGCAGCGACGAGGAAAGTGCGGCCGAGTATCGTCGCTACACCGAACGCGATTTGCGCGAAACCAAGCGCGCCAACCTGGCGATGCTCGCCTTCGATATTGAGTCGAGCGACCTGCGCCTGAACGAGGAGCACGCCCGCGCCTGGGCCGCTGCCCTCGGCGATATTCGCCTGGTGCTCGCCGACCGCTTGCAGATTACCGATGAAGAACGCGCCGACGAGATCGGCACCATCACCGACGCCTCGCAGGTCACTAACAATGAGGAGTACATGGCGATGGTGTACAACTTCATCTCGTGGGTGCAGGATTCGCTCATGCTTGCGATGATTGAGGGCCTGGACGAAGAGGAGTAGAGGCCTCTTCTCGGTTCATAAGGTGCACGCGCGCAGTAATATTGCCCGTCGACGTGCGATAGAACACCGCTCACTGAACGGATTTTTCGTTTGCCCCCTCGCACCGCCGTCACAGACCGTCTCATAATGGTGGTTCTGGACTCATCTAACCCCCTCCCGGGAAGAAACCACCCCGAACGCGGGTTAGCATAGAACGAGAAAACGACCGATACCGAAGTGTAGGTGACCCATGAGTGACAGCATCGACGCAACCAATCCCTACCGTGCCCGCACCCCCTGGGGAAGCCCCGAACCCGTAGCCCCCACCGCCGCGGCACCCATCGGCGTCTTCGACTCCGGCGTAGGCGGCCTTACCGTGGCCCGCGCCATCATGGATCAGCTGCCCCACGAACGCATCATCTACGTCGGCGACACCGCGCACGGCCCCTACGGCCCCCTCAAAATTGCAGAGGTGCGCGCCAACGCACTGCGCATCATGGACGAGCTCGTCGACTCCGGCGTGAAGATGCTCGTCATCGCCTGCAACACCGCCTCCGCAGCGGTGCTCCGTGACGCCCGCGAACGTTACACCCGCCAGTACGGCATCCCCGTCATCGAGGTGATTCAGCCCGCCGCCCGCCGCGCGCTTGCCGCGACCCGCAACCGCAAGATCGGCGTGATCGCGACGGAGGCGACCGTCACCTCCCGCGCCTACGAGGACACCTTCGCGATTACCCCCAACCTGGAGGTGCACTCGGTGGCTTGCCCGCGCTTCGTGGAGTTTGTGGAGAAGGGCATTACCTCCGGCCCCGAACTGCTGGAGACCGCTCGCGAGTACCTGCAGCCGCTCAAGGATGCAGGGGTCGACACACTCGTGCTCGGATGCACCCACTACCCGTTGCTGGCCGGCGTGATTTCCTACATCATGGGCGAGGACGTCACCCTTGTTTCCTCCGCGGATGAGACCGCCAAGGATGTATACCGCGAACTGCTCAACCACGCCATCGAGAGCCCGGTTCCCGAGGAGCACCCGCACCACGAGTTCCTCGCCACCGGCGAAACCGAGACCTTCGAGAATCTCGCGCGCCGCTTCCTCGGCCCCGAGGTCACGAACGTACGTCACACCAGCTCCGTGGCCGAGCGTTTCCCGACCGGCTCCTTTGCCGCCATCACCCCCGAGATGCTGGCCGCACACCGCAACATCACCCTGGACGAAGACGTCGTCGAGGCCGAAGAGGCCGCGGCGACGCAGGAAGGTCCCGCATGCGCCTAACGATTATCGGTTGTACCGGTTCCTTCCCCGGCCCCGTCTCGCCGGCCAGCTGCTACATGCTCACCGCGACCGACTTCGCCGGCCGCACCTGGCGCGTCATCGTGGACATGGGCAACGGCTCCCTCGGCATGCTGCAGCGCCATATCGACCTGAGTGATATCGACGCGATTCTCATCTCGCACCTGCACCCGGACCATTGCATCGACCTGTCCGGTCTGCACGTGGCCGTTAAGTGGGATCCGCGCGGCTGGCCCAAGGGACGTATTCCGCTCTACGGCCCGGCCGCCATTAACGAGTACCTTTCGGCGACCCACGGCCTAGACCCCGACCCTGGCATGAGCACCGAGTTTGAGTACCACACCTGGACCGAGGGCGAGCCCGTGCAGATTGGCCCGTTCCGCGTGGAACCCTTCCGCGTGGTGCACCCCTCGAAGGATCCCTACGCCCTGCGCATCACCTGCAACGACCGCGAGGGCCACACGATTTTCGCCTACTCGGGTGATACCGACCTGTGCGAGGGCCTGGTTAAGGCCGCGCGCGGCGCCGACCTGTTCCTGTGCGAGGCCGCCTACCAGGAGGGTCGCGACGACGCCCTGCGCGGTATCCACCTGACCGGCAAGCGCGCCGGACAGGCCGCCCAGGAGGCGGGCGTACGCAACCTGCTGCTGACCCACCTGCCCGTATGGAACGACCCTGACATCGCCCGCGCCGAGGCACGTAGCGCCTTCTCCGGCCCCGTGGGTGTTGCCGAGATGGCCGCAAGCTACCGTATCTACCCGCGCCCCACGCCGGCGCATCCGGTGACCTCCACGCTGAACGTGGTGGAGGTGCTGGACCCGCCGCTCAAGACCGCCATTGCCCTCCCTAAACCCTAGCTGGACTAGCGCAAACCACATTCAACCCGACCAGGTTATAAGCACAACAGACCGACCGACCTAAGGAGAACCCATGACTGTGACCCGCGACGACGGCCGCGCCCTCAACGAACTGCGCCCCATCACCATTACCCGCGGCTGGTCCCGCAACGCCGAGGGTTCCGCCCTCATCGAGTTCGGCAACACCCGCGTGCTGTGCACCGCATCCTTCACCGAGGGCGTGCCGCGCTGGCTCAAGGGCGAGGGCAAGGGCTGGGTGACCGCCGAGTACGCCATGCTGCCGCGCGCCACCAACACCCGTTCTTCGCGCGAGTCGCTGAAGGGTCGCGTGGGCGGCCGCACCCACGAGATTTCCCGTCTGATTGGCCGCTCCCTGCGCGCGGTTATCAACATGGAGGAGCTGGGCGAGAACACCATCGTGCTCGACTGCGACGTGCTGCAGGCTGACGGCGGTACCCGCACCGCCTCGATTACCGGCGCGTACGTGGCCCTGGCCGACGCTATCGCCTGGGCGAAGGAGCAGAAGATTATCTCCGCCAAGGCTAACCCGCTGATTGATTCGGTGTCCGCGATTTCGGTGGGCATCATCGACGGTACCCCTATGCTTGACCTGCCCTACACCGAGGACGTGCGCGCAGAGACCGACATGAACGTGGTCGTCACCGGTAGCGGCAAGTTCGTGGAGGTTCAGGGCACCGCCGAGGGCGCCCCCTTCGACCGCGAAGAGCTCAACAGCCTGCTCGACCTGGCCCTGGAGGGCACCGCAGAGCTGGCCCAGATTCAGCGCGAGGCCCTGAAGAACGACTAACCCGCACGGCGCCCCACCTCGCACCGTGTGCACCTGTTGCAAAGGAGAAACCATGGCAGAAGCAAAGATTGTTCTGGCAAGCCACAACAAGGGCAAGCTCAAGGAGCTACGCGAGATTCTGCGCGGCCACATCGACGGCCTGGACGTTGACACCCAGGTCGTGGATGCAGCCAGCGTGAACGCACCCGATGTTCCTGAGACCGGTGTGACCTTCGCTGAGAACTCCCTCCTCAAGGCCCGCGCGGTCGCCCGGGTAACCGGCCTGATTGCTATTGCTGACGACTCGGGCCTGTCCGTGGATGTGCTCGGCGGCGCCCCCGGCATCTTCTCGGCCCGCTGGGCCGGCCGCCACGGCGATGACACCGCGAACCTGAACCTGCTGCTGGCTCAGTTGAGCGATATCCCTGCCGAGCACCGCGGTGCGAAGTTCTGCTGCTCCGCATCGGTGGCCTCCCCGGACGGCTTCGAGGCGGTTGAATACGGCGAGCTGCCCGGCGAGCTACTGACCGCACCGGCGGGGGAGGGCGGCTTTGGCTACGACCCGATTCTGCGCCCCGTGGAGCTCAACGGCGAGAACGCCCTCTACGAGGGTAAGTACGCCGGCCAGTCCTGCGCGCAGATTCCCTCCGAGATTAAGAACTCGATTAGCCACCGCGCGCGTGCTTTTGAGGCGCTGATTCCGCAGATTGCTGCGGCTCTGGCCTAAAACCGTCGCTGGGGCGTTACAGCTTGTTTGCTGTGCCTGATATCTGTCGGGTATCTGCCTGGCGGAGGGGCGAGTGTGATTTATTCGTACACCGCGGCCAAAATCCCCCATACGAATACCGCTTAAAGGCACAATAGGTAAAGAAGCTTTACCTCAGGGTTAGTGACACCAAAGAGACTCGTCTGCTGAAGGTACCTTCGGCAGACGAGTTTTGTTGTTGAAAAGCACTTCAACGGAGCATCTGCCTGATGCCTGCTGCCACCGACCCCGGTAGAAAAACCTGCCGCGAAAGAGAACGCACCAATGTTCATCCTTCTCTTGCTGATGGCGCTGATGCTTGCCGTCGCTCTCTGGTCCTACTCCTACGTGTGGCGCGGCCTCAACCGCCGTGTTATCGCCGCCGTCAAGGTGGTCGACCCCATGATTACGCTCGGCCCGTACGCCATGGTGGCCTGGGCGGGGTTGATGGGCATCATCGCCACGAATATGTGGGCGACCGGTACCCTCCAGCTGGTGCTGAGCGTGGTGTTGTGGGTGATTGTTGCCGGTACTCTCGGCTGGGCTGGTTTTTGGCTCCTCATGCACTGCCTGGGCGGCCAAACCCCCGGCAAGCGCCCCATGTGGTGGCGTGAGGCGGTTGCCGCGAAGTTCGCCTGGCGTAACCTGTCCCGTATGCCCGCCTACCTGGGCGCTCGCACCAGCATCCTGCCGGTGGAGAACCCGCACCTGACCAAGCCGTACTCGGGCTCGTGGACTCGCCCGCTCGGTGCGACCATGCCCGGGTACAGCTCCAACGGTGAGTTTATTGAGGGCTTTGACGAGTTCGGTCGCAAGATGCCGCGCCTCTACCCGGTGGGCCCCGAGCCGACTATTTTTGAGATGGCGCGCTGGGGTAAGTCGGTGAGCTCCGATCAACTGCTGACGACCTTCCTGCCGACTGCGCCGTTTGAGCGTCTGCGTCTGCCCGGCACTATTACCGGCCCCTTCACCTTTGCGGGGGAGGTGCCGCACGGTGCGGTGACGAAGTGGCCTCGCCGCAGCGGCGCGAACCGCGCCTTCGGCTCCTACGCTCGTCTGGGCGAAGTCACCGAACGTAAGGTTGAGCTGCTGGTCGACCACCGCATCATTGCGGCACTACAGACCACCCGCGAAAGCTACGAACGCCGACACAGCTGGATGCTCGCCTTCACCGATATCGCCGACGGCGACTTCACGATGGACGCAGATGAGAATGGCAACCTGCGCATCACCTTCGGCATGATCACCGAGGGCTACGAAACCCCCTGGGTCTTCACGAGCACCCTGAAAGACAGTCCGCGTCTGCGCCGCAAGGTACGCCACGCCATGAGGGAACGCCGCGTGCTCAAGCAGAGCAGCGGCGAGCTGATGGACTGGTACTTCGTGCCGAAGCTCAGCGAGTTCCCCCACGGCCCGGTCACCAATGAGCTTCCCGAAGCCTTCTACTTCAAGTCAAATATCATGCTGACCGACCGTCACAAGAGCTCCTCGAAGGCTACGGGCGAAGCACACTAGCGGGGTGAACGTGGGAACCAGGCACAGCACCATCGGTGACCGTTCTGACCACCCTTTTCCCCAAGCCACGCTAGAATGGAGTTCCGAACGTTGAACGCTCTGCGGGGCACGACACGCGTCGTGCCCCGCATCCGTTCTGCCTAGTAGCACGTGAGCCGGGCCCTCACTCTGCCCTGCGTGCGACGCGCGTTCACCACCGCAGACATATTCACCCGAAAGGAATCCCGTGGCGTCCTCGAACTACACCGCTCGCAACCTCTCCGTTCTGGAAGGTCTTGAAGCAGTCCGCAAACGCCCGGGCATGTACATCGGCTCCACCGATTCCCGCGGCCTCATGCACTGCCTCTGGGAGATTATCGACAACTCGGTGGACGAGGCGCTCGCCGGCTTCGGCCAGTCCATTCAGGTGATTCTCTACCGCGATGGTTCGGTGGAGGTTCGCGATGACGGTCGAGGCATCCCCACGGATATTGAGCCGCGTACCGGCCTATCCGGTGTGGAGGTCGTCTTCACCAAGCTTCACGCCGGCGGTAAGTTCGGCGGCGGTTCCTACACCGCCTCCGGCGGTCTGCACGGTGTGGGCGCATCCGTGGTGAACGCGTTGTCTTCGCGCCTGGACGTGCAGGTGGATCGTGGCTCGAAGACCTACCAGATGTCGTTCCGTCACGGTATTCCCGGCCACTTTGATTCGGGTCGCACCCCCAAGCCGGACGACCCGTTCACCCCCGCATCCGAGGGCACCGACGCCCTGCAGATTGTGGGTAAGGCGAAGCGCGGCGTGACCGGCACCCGCGTGCGTTACTGGGCTGACCCGCAGATTTTTACCCCCGACGCCAAGTTCAGCTACGAGGATCTGGTTGCTCGTGCGCGCCAGACCGCGTTCCTCATTCCGGGCCTGCGCATCTGTATTCGTGATGAGCGCCGACTGCCCGGCACCCCCGGCGAGCTGGAAGCGCACGAGGAAGTCTTCCAGTACGACGGCGGCATTAGCGAGTTCGTGGAGTTCCTGGCACACGACGAGCGGGTCACCGACATCTGGCGTTTCAGCGGTAGCGGAACCTTCACCGAGACCGTGCCCGTGCTGGGGGAGGACGGCCGCTCGCAGCTGACTGACGTGGAACGTGATTGCGAGGTGGACGTTGCCCTGCGCTGGGGCATCGGCTACGAGACCACGATCCGTAGCTTCGTGAACATTATTTCGACCCCCAAGGGCGGTACCCACACCGCGGGCTTTGAGCAGGGCCTGCTGCGCGTGATGCGCAAACATCTGGCCGACAACGCCCGCAAGTACAAGGTGGGTAACGACAAGATTGAGAAGGACGACGTGCTCGCGGGCCTGACCGCCGTGCTGACCGTTCGTCTGGCCGAGCCGCAGTTTGAGGGTCAGACCAAGGAGATTCTGGGCACCCCGGCGGTTCGCCAGATTGTCTCCAAGGTGGTGGGCGACGCCCTGAAGGCTCGCCTGGAGTCAACCGCCCGCGCTGAGAAGGCGCAGGCTACGGCTCTGTGCGAGAAGGTCGTCTCTGAGATGAAGACCCGCGTCTCGGCGCGCATCCATAAGGAAACTCAGCGCCGCAAGACCGCGCTGGAGTCTTCGTCCATGCCCACCAAGCTGGTGGATTGCCGTTCGACGAATGTCGAACATTCCGAGCTGTTCATTGTGGAGGGTGATTCGGCGCTGGGTACGGCGCGTCTGGCTCGTTCCTCCTCGTACCAGGCCCTGCTGCCGATTCGCGGTAAGATCCTGAACACTCAGCGTGCCTCGGTGACCGATGTGCTCGCGAACGCCGAGTGCGCGGCGCTGATTCAGGTGATTGGTGCCGGCTCGGGCCGCACCTTTGACCTAGAGTCTGCCCGCTACGGCAAGGTCATCATGATGACCGATGCGGACGTTGACGGCGCGCACATCCGCACCCTGCTGCTGACCCTGTTCTACCGTTACATGCGCCCGCTGATTGAGGCCGGTCGCGTGTACGCCGCGGTTCCGCCCCTGCACCGCGTGGAGGTGGTGCGCCGCGGTAAGCCGAACGAGATGGTGTACACCTACTCCGAGAAGCAGCTGCACGAGCTGCTAGATTCCCTGCGGGAGCAGGGCGTGACCTACAAGGAACCGATTCAGCGTTACAAGGGTCTGGGTGAGATGGATGCCGACCAGCTGGCCGAGACCACGATGGATCCGCGCCACCGCATGTTGCGTCGCGTCCGCATCGAGGATGCCGAGGCTGCCGAGCGCGCCTTCTCACTACTGATGGGTTCCGAGGTGGCTCCGCGTAAGGAGTTCATTATCGCGGGTGCGCATCAGCTGGATACTGAGAACATCGATATGTAGCGGTTCTCCCCGTGTGTGTTTGCGTGTGTATTTTCTTGCGAGACTCGTGGAAAACATGCTGACGATTTGTCATAAAGTGGGAATTTTCTATGATAATTGTCACATTAAATTTCACTACGGCGCAAAAAATCAGTATTTTTGATGCAAATTTAATGAATTGACACTGAATAACTATTGTGTCAGTTTCGGCAAATCCGTCACCAAAATCTTGCAGATATCACAATTTACTGCAAGGTTTGGAGGAGGGGCTGAAAAAGGCTTCCGTACTCCGGATGGTGACAGGCTGTTTCTAAACCGTCTCACCTCGGTATTTGCTGATAACGTGCGATGAACCTTTATCGAAACGTCAAACATATAACGCCCAGTCGGCGCACAGGTGCTTCACAGCCTTCAAAGAAAAACCTGTACCGTAGATGGGTGAGAGACACTGTGTCAGTAACTCTCGCACTCCCTTCACTGACGGGGGAGTGCCCGATTCTGGCGCACGCGCATATCAGTACACACATAGTAAGGACCTATCAATGGATCCCCTTGATTTTGGTAGGTGGCAGTTCGGTATCACCACCGTCTACCACTTCTTCATGGTTCCGCTGACCCTGGGTCTGGGCCTTGTAGTGACCTACCTGTACATTTGCTACGTTCGTACCAAGAAGGACGAATACAAGCGAATGACGAAGTTCTGGGGCAAGCTGTACCTCATTAACTTCGCCATGGGTGTGGCCACCGGTCTGGTTCAGGAGTTCCAGTTCGGTATGGCATGGAGTGAATACTCCCGCTTCGTGGGCGACGTCTTCGGCGCCCCGCTGGCTATGGAAGGCCTCTTCGCGTTCTTCGTCGAGTCGACCTTCCTGGGCCTGTGGATCTTCGGCTGGGATCGCCTCAAGCCCGCAGTCCACGCCTTCTCCCTGTTCATGGCTGTTCTCGGTTCCTGGATTTCCGCCTTCTTCATTCTGGTGGCAAACTCCTGGATGCAGCACCCCGTCGGCGCAGAAATGATTGACGGTCGTCCCCGCATGACCGACATCGGCGCCGTGCTGATGAACCCCACCGCATGGGTCACCTTCCCGCACGTCATCACCGCATCCATTCAGGTTGCCGGTGGCTTCCTGGTCGGTATCGCATGGTACAAGCTGTGGCGCCGCCGCAAGGACGGCATTGACAAGGTCGTTGACGGCAAGGTTGTCGTTGGTGAGTCCGACAAGGGCGCACGCGACAAGATGGACTTCCAGGTTTGGCTCAAGTCCCTGCGCCTGGGCGCCGTGGTGGGCCTCATCGGCTTCGCCGGTGTTGGCGCATCCGGCCACATGCAGGCACAGATGATGATTCACGAGCAGCCCATGAAGATGGCTGCCGCCGAGGCCGCCTGCCACGACGGCACCTCCTTCTCCGTGCTGACCGTTGGTGAGCTCGGCGCTCAGAGCTGCGACAAGATCCACACCATCATCGAGGTTCCCGGCGTGCTGTCCTTCCTGGCACACGACAACTTCAACACCCCGGTGAAGGGCATCCAGACCCTGATTCCCGAGTATGAAGCTAAGTACGGCACCAACCTGCCCGATAACCCGCTCTACGGTGAGCGTGCAGGCCAGAAGATTGATTACCTGCCCTCCCTCGAGGTCTCCTACTGGGGCTTCCGCGGCATGATTGGTCTGGGCGCCATTGTGGTTCCCTTCTACCTCTACGCACTGTGGATTACCCGCAAGAAGGGCGTGGGCACCGTTCCCGAGTCCAAGCTGCTGAAGCAGGTTGCCGTCTGGTCCATCCTGGCTCCCTTCTTCGCAATTGCACTGGGCTGGATTTTCACCGAAATGGGCCGTCAGCCCTTCGTGGTTGTCCCCAACCTTGAGGGCGATCCCGCAATCCGCCTGTACACCGCAGCAGCTATCTCCCCGGGCGTTTCCGGTGAAGAAATCCTCTTCTCCCTGCTCACCCTGGGCCTGCTCTACGGCGTGCTGATGGTGGTTGAGGTTTACCTGCTCATCAAGTACGTCAAGGCCGGCGTCGTTGCAGCAATGCCCGAGCTGGTTCAGTCGCACCACGAGGACGAGTCCAACGACAAGTCCAAGCGCGATGTGCTGGAGTTCGCCTACTAGGCGGGTAAGGATTGATTCACCATGAACTTTGATTTCAATATCTTTGCCGGTCAGCCTGGCCTGTCCACCCTCTGGTTTGTCGCCATTGGCGTCTTCCTCATCATGTACCTGATTCTCGACGGTTTCGACCTGGGCGTCGGCATGCTGATGGGTTCCAAGTTCACCAAGAACGAGAAGGAACGTCGTCTGCTGCTGAACATCATCGGCCCCGTCTGGGACGGTAACGAGGTGTGGATTGTGTCCGGCGGTGCTGCTATCTTCGCAGCATTCCCCATCTGGTACGCAGCCCTCTTCTCGGCTCTGTACATCCCCCTGACCCTCGCGCTGGTCTTCCTGATTCTGCGCGTGGTCGCAATTGAATACCGCGGTAAGAAGAACGACGAGAAGTGGATCCGTAACTGGAACATCGCTCTGTCCGTCTCCTCCTTCTTCATCGCTCTGCTCGTAGGTGCTCTGCTGGGCCTGACCTCCATGGGTCTGCCCATCAACGAGAACGGCGACCGCGTTGGCGGTGCCTTCGCTTGGATCTCCCTGCCCGTCCTGCTGGGCGGCCTGGGCTTCGTGGGCTTCGCTCTGGTTCAGGGTCTGGCCTTCGTCGCTCTGAAGACCGACGGTGACATCCGTGACCGTGCCCGCAACACCCTGGTACGCTGGTCCCCCGTCCTGCTGCTGCCGATCGTTGCATGGGTTCTGGCACTGGACTTCACCACCGGTAACGGCGTCTCCTGGCTGTGCACCATCCTGGCTGTGGTTGCTGTTCTGATTGCTTGGATCTCCGCAAAGGGTGGCCGTGAGGGTCGCGCTTTCGCTGGTCTGTCCGTGTTCCTCGCATTCGGCGCGCTGGCAATCTTCACCGCAATGTACCCGAACGTTCTGCCCTCCACCCTGGATCCGGCATACTCGCTCACCATTGCGAACGCATCCAGCTCCGAGTACACCCTGGGCGTTATGACCTTCGTGACCTGCCTTGGTCTGCCGGTCGTGTTCGTCTACCAGGCATGGACCTACTGGGTCTTCCGTAAGCGTCTGCACGTGGATCACATCCCCGATGCACACGACGCTACCGAACTGGCTGAACTGCCGACCAAGTAGCATGTAGCTGATTGAAAATCCCCCGGATTTCTCTTTCGAGAAGTTCGGGGGATTTTTGTATTTGCGGGGAGGGCGCGGATTCAAGGTAGGTGAGAGGAAAAGTCATAAAAATTTTTGGTGCACACCCCCCCCGAAATTCGAGCGCGACAGGGAGCAGAACGTGTAATGTGGTGAACAACTCACTCCTATGAAAGGTGTTCAACGATGAAATCCCTCACCCGCCGCACCACCGCCCCTCGCACTGGCATGAGCCGCCGCCTGCTCGCCACGGGTGCCCTGTTCTGTATCGGCATCATGCCCTTGAGTGCCTGCTCGCTCTTCAACCCGCCGCTGGAACGTGACGAAAGCGTCCACGCCATCTTCGACGCGGAACAGGACATCGTGAAGATGCCCCTGGACGATTACTCCTACTACGAGCGCACCAACTACGAGTACACCGCCTTTCAGATTGCCATGAAGCAGTGCTTCGCCGAACACGGGCAGAACTACACCATCCAGGCTCCCTATTCTGAAAGCGCACCCCGCGGTGATTTGGGACGAAAGTACGGTCCCTGGAACGTCGAGTACGCACAGAAGTACGGTCTTCAGAAGCGAGACCCCAACAACGCAGCCGCCCCCATCTCCTATAACTCGGGGGAGAGCATGAGCCCCGAGGACAAGCTTCGCACCGAATGTTACCCCAAGGCCCGCGAGACCCTGGATGCCGCGGTGCCCGAAGGTAAGAGGCCCGAGAATGGAGGGCAGTCCACATCCAGTCGTATCTCCACCGAGGCAGGCAATGCCGTTTACGGTAGCACGCTACACCGCGAGCTCGAAGAGAAGTGGAAGCAGTGCGTCTCGGATCGCGGCCTCACCCCTCGCTCGGCAGGCTCCGTCGCCGAGGAAACCCCGCTGGCTGAGCAGCTGAGCAAGAACAACGGATTCAACGAGCCCGCCTCCGAAGAAGAGATTCGCATCGCCACCATCCAGGCCGAATGTAACCAGCAGGTCGGCATGAGCAAGCAGCTCTACGACCTGGAAGCTCAGTACCAGATGCCGCTCATCCGCAAGTACCAGTCGCAGCTTGAACAGGAGCGCCAAGCCGAACGTGACCGCGACGAGAAGTTCAAGCAGTACGTTCAGGAGCACCAGTAACCCGAGCGTCCACGACCGGTTTTGACGTCGGATTTTAAAACCGAATCTTGATACCGGGGAAAGACCGGTAATGGTGCGGGCCACCCGAGACACAGGCTCGGCGGGTAGCCCGCACCCGCGAGGATATTCCCGCAGAGGATGCAGCTCGCGGCAGGCGGGTGGGCGCGCAAAAATTTTTGGTGTCCCCCCCCCCCGAAATTCGGGCGCGACAGGGAGTAGAACGTGTAATGTGGTGTACAACTCACTCTTATGAAAGGTGTTCAACGATGAAGTCCCTCACCCGCCGCACCGCCGCATCCGCCCCTCGCACCGGAACTAGCCCTCGTACCGGCACGCGCCGCCGCCTGCTCACCACGGGTGCCCTGCTCTGCATCGGCGTGCTCCCGCTGAGTGCATGCTCGCTCTTCAACCCGCCGCTGGAACGCGACGAAAGCGTCCACGCCATCTTCGACGCGGAGCAGGACATCGTGAAGATGCCCCTGGACGATTACCCCTACTACGAGGGGGGCACTCATTACGAATACACGGCCCATCAAATCGCCATGAAGCAGTGCTACGCCGAACACGGGCAGAGCTACACCGAACCAGCTTCCCAATCTGAAAGCGCGCCGAGTGGCGATCCGGGCCGAAAGTACGGTCCCTGGAACGTCGAGTACGCCAAGAAGTACGGTTTTCAGAAGCGAGACCCCAACGCCGCCCCCATCTCCTTTAGCTCACCGGAGAGCTTGAGCCCCGAGGAGCAGCTTCGCACCGAATGTCTTGACAAGGCCCGCGAGACCCTGGACGCCGCGGTGCCCGAAGGTAAGAGGCTCGAGAATGACGTGCAGTCCACATACAGTCGTATCTCCACCGAGGCGGGCAATGCCGTTTACGGTAGCAAACTGCACCGCGAGCTCGAAGAGAAGTGGAAGCAGTGCGTCTCTGACCGCGGCCTCACCCCCAATAAGGCAGGCTATGTCGCCGAGGAAAGCCCGCTGAATGAGCAGCTGAGCAAGAACGGCGGTTTCAACGAGCCCGCCTCCGAAGAGGAAATTCGCATCGCCACCATCATGGCCGAATGTAACCAGCAGGTCGGCATGAGCAAGCAGCTCTACGACCTGGAGGCACAGTATCAGATGCCGCTCATCCGCAAGTACCAGGCGCAGCTTGAGCAGGAACGCAAGGCAGAACGTGAGCGTGACGAGAAGTTCAAGCAGTACGTTCTGGAGCACCAGTAAACCGGGGCGCTAAAAGACAGCGCAAAAACAGTTTAGAAAGACACCGCCATGACCACTCACACGAAAAACCAAAACAGCGGGCACCGCTTCAGCGAACGCATCGCCCGACCCCGCGTGCTCCTGCTGCTGGCTATCCTCGCCATCGGCTCGCTTATGCTGTCCTTCTATCTGGGCACCCGCTACGCCGCCACGGGCCCCGACCCGGCCGTGCAGGCGAAAACCGTGATTCCGGTCTGGGCGAAGGTTGAAGAACGAACCGTCAGCGAGGGCCTCGCCATTGCTGGAACCACCAAGGCTGGGGAGACCGCCCCGATTAGCGCGCGCACCAACGGTGAGCCGGTGCTCGTCTACCAGAACCAGAAGCCCGGTAACGTGCTCAAGGCCGGTGACTTCATCGGCATTATCGGCGCCGACCCCGTCTTCGTGCTGGACGGGCCGCTACCGCTGTACCGCGACCTCAACCTGGGCGATAACGGCGACGACGTGCTCGCCTTCCAGAAGGCACTGAACTCCGCCGGGTACTCCACCGTGCAGAGCGGCACCGTCACCGAAGACACCCTCGACGCCGTCACGCGCCTGCACCGCGCGCACCTGACCGGCGTGCCCAGCGAGGGGGTCACCAGCATTGCCCGCAGCAACTACGCGATTCTGCCCGGCGGCAGCCACACCGTCACCGCCGTTGCCGCGGTGGGCCAGCTCATCAGCGACGGCAACCCCATCGCGAGCGTAGAAACCAGCGAACCCTACGTGGAATCCAGCGTTGAACTCGCCGTCGCCAATAAGCTCAAGGTCGGTGACCGCGTTAGCCTGCGCACCTCCACCGGCAGCGTCGAGGGAACCATCACCAGCATTGGTGAGTTGCAGAACGACCCCTCCAAGGGCGCCGCGAAGAGCGTGCGATTCAGCGCCGACGACCCGAGCAAGCTCACGCCGGGTCAGAGCGCCTCCATCACCAGTAAGGGCAACACCTCAACCACCCTCGCCGTGCCGACTACCGCGGTACGTCAGGATTCCCAGGGCACCTACGTGCTTGTTGAAAAGGGCGGAAGCTCCACCTCGAACAGCAAGGATGCGCCCGCCACCGAACGAGTCAACGTTGAGGTTCTACGCACCGCCGGCGGGTACGCCGCAATCAACGCGGACCTCAGCACGGGACAGAAGGTGCTTGTCTCATGAGCCGCCATCATGGAATCCCCGAGCGAGCCCCCGACGACATGACAACCCCGCAGGGTAGGGGAGAAGCTGCCGGGCTCGACACTGTGCCTAACATCGCGCCTAACACCGATCCCAACACCGCGCCCGCTATCGAAATGCACGGCATTACCCGCATCTTTGAGGGGAGCGACCGACCCGTCCTCGATCGTCTCGACCTGGTGGTCGAACGCGGCGAATTCCTCGCCATTATTGGTCCGTCGGGCTCCGGTAAATCCACCCTGCTCAACGCCATTGGCCTGCTCGACACTCCCACCAGCGGAACTTACAGCCTCTTTGGCAAAAACACGGAAGGACTCAGCGACAGAGAACGCGACGAAATGCGCCGAGACCACCTCGGCTTCATCTTCCAATCCTCAAACATGCTGCTGGACGAAACCAGCACAACCAACGCCTCCATGGGCCTGCGCGTGCAGGGCGTACCCTACAGCGAGCGCCTGCAACGCACCGAAGAAACCCTAGAATTTCTGGGGTTGAGCGACCGCGCCAGCATCCGCACCCGCTACCTTTCCGGCGGCGAGAAGCAGCGTTGCGCCATTGCCCGTGCCCTCGCCACGCGCCCGCCGCTGATTCTTGCCGACGAGCCCACCGGCAACCTGGACAGCCACAATAGCGCCAAGGTCATTGAGATTCTTCAGCGCATTAACGCGACCGGCTGTACCGTGCTGGTGATTACCCACGACCCGGAGGTCGCCGCCGCCGCCCGCCGCGTGATCCGCATTGAGGATGGGCGGCTGCACGAGCAGAGCCGCGCCGACTTGGCTACGGTGCCGGTTGCCGAGGCTGTGCCCGCTGCAACGGATACCCCGGCAGAAGCCACGGTAGATGCCCCCGCCGGCCTCGCGCCGGGGGAGAAGCCCGCCGCGCATCGCCACGGAAGCTTCCTCACCGACGACAGCATCGAGGCAATCTCGGCGCTCACCTCACGACCGCTACGCACCCTGCTGCTGGGCCTGTCCTTCGCCCTGGGCGTGGGCGGACTCATCAGCGCCTCCGGCATGAGCGAATCCGCCAGCTACCAGGTGAACCAGCGTCTGCTCGGATCCGAACAATCCACGCTCTACATCAGCGACAGGGACAATGACCAAAACATGCTCGGAACCTACCGGCAGGGCGAATCCGCGCAGAACGTTGCCGACCGCATTAGCGCGCTGGACTACGTGAAGAACACCGGATTCGTTAGTAGCGTGGCACCCGCCGACGTGCGAATCACCCGTTTCAGCCCCTACGAGGACGAACCCAAAACGGCGATTAGCCTCAGCTCCACCTCGAAGACCAGGCTCGAGCAAATCGGTGCCCGCATGAACCCCGAAACCCTGCGTGCGCTCGAACAGATGAACTCGACCCTCACCCAGCAGAACGTTGCCGACCGTGAACGCTCCGAGCAGCTCTCCGGCGCTATCGTTTCGGTTTCCGCTGCCCGCGCCCTCGGCATTATTCCCGAAGATAAGGCGGCAGATAACGCCACAACCGAGCCCAGGCCCGGCGAGATGCCCACCGTCGAGTACGGCATTAAACTCGGTGGGCTACCGCAGGTCGCACCCGGTGTGAGCATCTGGGTGGACGGTCAGCTGATGCCGGTCGTCGGCCTCTTCGACCCCGGCAATGGCGGCTACGAATTCAGGAACACGGTTATTGTCTCGCCGGGCACACTTCAACGCACCGGACGCGGCCAGGTGACCTACATTGCCGAAACCGAACGGGGCTACGGCAAGGCGGTCGCCAAGGCTATTCCGCTGACCCTCAAACCCGCTGAACCCAGCCAGATCAACGTGGAAACTCCCTCCGACCTGCAGAGCCTGCGCGCGTCCATCGCCTCGGACCTGGGCCTGTACGTGGGCGTGCTCTCCGGGATTCTGCTGGTGCTTGCCTCCCTCTCCGCGGCAACCTCCATGTACCTGTCCGTGCAATCGCGCACCGCAGAAATTGCGCTACGCCGCGCCATCGGTTCGAGTAAATGGCTGATTGCCCGCATCTTCCTCATGGAGGGCGTCATGCTCGGTGTGCTCGGCGGCTCCATCGGCGCCTGCTCCGGCATGATTGCGACGATTATTCTCTCGCTCGTGCAGGGCTGGCAGGCGATTCTCTCGCCGGGATTCGTGGTGCTCGGCGTGGGGGTCGGTGCCCTCACCGGCCTGGTCTCCTCGGCGTATCCGGCGTGGGTGGCATCCCGCAAGAGCCCCGCCGATGCGATGCGCGGCTAGAACTAGCGCTGGGTGAGGACCAGCCAATTATCCGAAACTTGACTGGTCAAATAGGTATTGGATAGCCCAACCCTTAAACTGATGGGAGGTAAAAACAGCAGAAGACTAAGGACAACACGTGAGTCGAACGCACACACCGCGTCATGCTGACAAACATCAGAACACCGAGGCACCAGAGGTGACCGAAGGAAAGCGCAACGACCGCGCTGACCGCCGTCCGCCGCTGGGACCCAACGCCCGCAAAAATCTGAGCACCTTCGGCATCATCACCGCCGTGCACACCCTGGCCACCGTGCTTTTCAGCGCGGCGCTCGCGGTCATCATTGCCCGCGCAGCCCACGCGGGGTTTGCCGCGGTCGCCGCCGAACACGCGCGCCTCAAGGAGACGAGCGCGCCGGACGTGTACCGCGCCTACGTTGAGTTCGCCGGCTCCGCCCAGGCACACCTGGAGGCGCACGGCGGCTGGCTGCTCGGACTCGGCGGCATCTTCGGTGACGGCGACGCCATCACCCCCGGCTTGCTCATCGTGGCGGTCCTGGCCCTCGCGGTGCGTTCGGGCGCGGACTACCTGCTGGCGGTGAGCGCGCAGCGTGCCGCCTCCGGAGCGAAGTCTCAGATTCGTTCCGCCCTGCTCAAGCGCGTGCTCGCCACCGGTGGCGCAGACACTCCAGAGGGTACCGGCGCGACCGCTGTGCTGCTTTCTCGCGGCCTGAATGCCCTGGACGACTACTACACCAAGACGCTGACCGCGTTCGTCTCCACCGCGGTTGTGCCGTTCATGCTCTGGGTTGTGGTTGCTTCCCTGGACTGGATGAGCGCAATGGTGCTGGCGTGCACCCTGCCGCTTATTCCGGTGTTCATGATCCTGATTGGTAAGAACACCCGCGACGAAACCGCAGAAGCTCAGGCTGAACTGCACCGCCTCTCTGACCATATTCTGGAGCTGGTGCGCGGTCTGCCCGTCATTATCGGTCTGGGCCGTGAGCGTGCACAGACCCGCGCCATGAACGCGCTCGGCCAGCGTTACCGCGAACGAACCATGCAGACCCTGCGTAGCGCCTTCATGTCTTCGCTTGCGCTGGAGCTCATCACCACCATCTCGGTGGCGCTGATTGCTGTGCTGATTGGTGTGCGCCTGGTCAACGGCACTCTGGGCCTGGACACCGCAATTCTTGTGCTGTTGCTGGCTCCCGAGTGCTACCAGCCGCTGCGTGATGTGGGTGCCGCCTACCACCAGTCGGAGGACGGCGTTGCCGCCCTGCGTAGCGCCCAGAAGATTATTGATGCACCCCTGCCCGCCGCCGTTGCGGATTTGGCTACTCAGGACTCGGCTGCGCAGAAGGCTCAGCCTTCCATCATCGCTGTTGAGGACCTGTCGGTGAGCTACCCGGCGCGTCCTGCCGTGCTGACTAACCTGTCCCTGAACCTCGACCGCCGCGTTACTACCGCCCAGGGTGAGCGCGGTGCGGTTATCGGCGTTATGGGTGAGTCCGGTTGCGGTAAGTCCACCCTGCTGAACGTGTTCTCCGGTGCTGTGCGCGAGGGTCTGGTGCCCACCGGCTCGGAGGAGCCCGTGCACGTGACCGGTAGCGTGCGTGGTTTGGGAACGACCCTGGTTATTCCGCAGTCGCCGGTCTTCACCGCACCCACCGTGCAGACCGAAATGGCTCTCTACGCGCTCAGCGCCACCGAGGTGGAGCGTGAGCGTGCAGCCGCTCTGCTCGGTGAAGCGATGGACTCCAAGAAGCTGTCTGTTACCGATACCGAGTCCGCGCTGCTGGTTGGCCCGCTGGCTCAGCTGGGCATGGAGAAGCTCACCGCCCTTGAACCCGGTGCCCTCAGTGCGGGTCAGGCGCGTCGCCTCGCCGTGGCACGCACCCTGGCTCGTGCCGAGGCTATCTACCGTGCCGGTGGTGAGCAGGCCGTGCTGACCGTCCTGGTGGATGAGCCTACCGCGCACCTGGATGCCTACTCGGCATACCTGGTGACCCGCGCCCTGCACCGCCTGGCGGAACTTGGCGCAACCGTGTTGATTGTGACCCACGAGCAGGAGCTCGCCGCCGGTTGCGACACCCTCGTTCGTGCCGTTCAGACCGCTCGGGGCTACACCTGGAGCACCGAGGCGAACATCGCCCGCGTTGCGGTTCCCGCACAAGCCCCCGCGCACCTGCTCAAGGATCGGGAAGAGTACGAGGCTGAAAGCACCGCCCCGGCGGGCGCCTCCGCAGTTGCCGAGGCCGAGGAAGCCGAGCCTGCCGGCCTGTTCGCAAGCCTGCGCACCCTGAAGGAGCTGACCGGTATTGGTGTTCGCGCCGCAACCGGCCCGGTGATTATGGCTGCGATTACGTCCCTGATGGCTGCGGCACTGACCGCACTGTCCGGCTGGCTGATTGTTCGCGCCGCCGAGGGCCCGGCAATGATGTACCTGATGGTCGCCATTGTGGGCGTGCGTTTCTTCGGTCTGGGTCGTGCCTGCGCCCGCTACGCTGAGCGTCTGATGACCCACTCGAAGGTTCTTGCCGCCGCAAATATTCTGCGTCTGCGCGCCTGGGTTGGCGCATGGCAGAGCGTGAGCAGCGTGCGTGCCCTGCTGCGTGGTGACGCGCTGCTCGAACGCCTCGTGGGCGGTATTGATGAGCTACGTGACGGCGTGCCGCGCGTTATTATCCCGCCGGCTGCGCACCTGCTGGTCATGACCGCGGCGCTGATTACGACCGCGTGCATCCTGCCGCAGGCTCTGATTCCGGTCCTGCTTGCCGTGCTGGTCAGCACTTTTGTGGCTCCGTGGATTGTGCTTCGCGCCGATGCCCGTGCGGAGGCGCTTGCTCGCCGCTCCACCGCGCAGATGCTGCGCCTGGGTACCGGCATGCTTTCGGCTGCCGAGGATCTGCGCGCTAACGGCGTGGCAACCACCGCTGAGAAGGCTAACGGCGCCCTGGACGCCGAGAACCTGTCCGCCCTGCAGAAGGGCTCGACCGCTCAGGGCGTGGGCCGTACCCTCGTGACCCTCAGCTGGTTCGGTGCGGCTCTGGCGAGCGCAGTCATTGCGTACCCGCTGGCTGTTGACGGCACCGTGCGTGCCCCCGAAGCGGCGATTGTGGTGCTGCTGTGCACCGGCATGCTGGAAAGCTCCCTGGGCCATGTTGAGGCGGTCCGCTCCTGGCCCGCGTTCAGCCGTCTGCTCGCAACGATTGCCCCGAGCGTGCGCGACGTATCACTGGAGGGTATTGTTGCCGTCTCGACCCTGAAGCGTTCCGTACCGACCGAGGCTGAGGTGGACACCCACGTTCTGCCGCGCCGTGTTGAGCGTCTGCGTGCCCGCGCTGAGGCCGAGATGGAGGAGCTGCTGGAAGCTGACCGTCAGCGCGCTCACCGCTTTGACCGCCCCGAATCTGCGGCTGACGCTAAGTCTGGCTCTGTGCGCCCGCCGAAGCCCGGCGAACCCACCCTGGTCAGCTGCGGAACCCCGCAGGAACTCGGCGTGAAGGTCACCGACCCCGCCCCGGCACTGAGCCTGCAGGACGCAGCCGCACGCTGGCCCGGCATGGATCACCCGGTCTTCACCGACCTGAACATGAACGCCCGCGCGGGCTCCTGGACTGCGGTGACCGGCCCCTCCGGCTCCGGTAAGTCTACGGTGCTTGCAACCGTTCTGGGCTTCTTGCCGCTGGAGTCCGGCCGTGTGCTGGCTTCCGGTGAGATCCTGGAGGGCGAGCAGCTGCGCGGCTACGCGGCGTGGTGCCCGCAGGCGGCTCACATTTTCGAGTCGACCCTTGAGGGTAACCTGATGCTGGCTCGTGACCGTTCGGATCGCCCGAGCGAAGAGGAGCTGATTGAGGTTCTGCGCCGTGTGGGTCTGGGCGAATGGTTTGACGCTCTGCCTCAGGGCCTGCGCACCCCGGTGGGTGCTGGCGGTTCCTTCCTCTCCGGTGGTCAGCGTCAGCGTCTGGCGGTGGCTCGTGCCCTGCTGGTGAACTCGCCGGTGCTGCTGCTGGATGAGCCGACCGCGCACCTGGACGCTGAGTCTGCCCGCGCGCTGATGGCTGACTTGGATGCGGCGACCCGCTCCAGCTCCGTGGCTACGGTTCTGGTGTCGCACCGTCCCGAGGATATTGCCCGCTGCGATGAGGTGGTTCGCCTCTAAACGCGCCTGATGGCAGGCGCCACGTGCGGATTACACATGAAGAAAGGCCCCGGTACATCAGTAGCGGGGCCTTTCTGCGCGTTCATATCTCTGCTCGGGTGTCTCTGCTCGGATAGTTCTGAGCGTTTATATCTCCGCGCGTTATATTTACGCAGGTTCCTCGCGGCTTCGTCGCTCCCTGCTTCGTCGCTCCCTGTTTAGTCCTCCCCGGCTTCGTTAACAACCCAGGGTCGAAAGGCCGTGAACGGCGCGCCTAGAAGAGCTTTTCACCCTCCGGGCTGACCGCCAGCGCCGCGGAAACCGCCGCGTAGTTCGGACCAACCACACCGATGCTCTGGGTGAGCATCACGCCGGAGCCGTCGCGGGCACCGTGCTCGGTCGGCAGGGAACGAGCCACGCCGCCGGAGGATGCCGCCTTCGCCGGGCCCAGGCCAACCCAGGCCAGGGCCAGCTGGCTCTCGCCGGTGAGGAATCGGTGCGCACGCACGCCACCGGTCGCGCGGCCCTTCTGCGGGTACTCGCTCAGGGCAGTCACCTTGGCGCTCGCCAGGCCGTCCTTGCCGTTGGTGACGGTCACGACCTCCGCCGCGTCGCCGGGTGCGGTCACACCCAGGGCGATGAGGCGGTCGCCGTCGGCAAGCTTGATGCCGGCGATACCGCCGCCGGTGCGTCCCTGCGGGCGGACCTTCGCCGCGTCGAAGGTCAGCAGTTTCGCGTCGCGAGTGACGAAGGTGAGTACCGCATCGTCGGTGGGGCAGGGGGCGGCGGCTACGATTTCGTCGCCGTCCTTGAGCTTCATGATGTCCCACTCGGTCTGGTTCAGCGGGTAATCCGGGTTGAGGCGCTTAATCACGCCGCCTGCGGTTGCCAGCGCCAGCACCGTGTTCAGCGGTACGAGGGCGACCAGCTTCTCACCCTTGGCGAGCTGAATCAGCTCGGTTGCCTTCACAGCCGAGGCCATGGAGGGGGTGCCGCCGTTTTCGTCCAGCACCGCAATGTCCATGACGGACAGACGCACCATGCGTCCTGCGGAGGTCACGGCACCGATCTCGCCGCGCGCTGTGGTCGGCACAATCGAGGTGAACACGTCGTGCTTGAAACGTTTACCGGGATCCACGAGCGCCTCGCGGATGGGCTTGCCGGGGGTTCGCCCCATCATGCCGGAGGCGGAGAGCAGCACCCAGCAGGGCTCGTCCGCGATTTCGAGGGCGAGGCCCAGGCTCTTCTTCGCCTTGGACTGCGCGGTGACTGCCTCAATGGCGACCTGCATGTCGTCCTTGGTTTTGAGCTGGGTGCGGCGGTCGGTGCCGTAGCGTTCGGCAACTTCGGCGAGCTCGTCGGAAACAAGTTCGCGCAGCGCCGCATCAGAGCCGAGGATGCGCTGCAATTCCGCGATTTCCTGCTGCAGGGTTTCGCGTTCTGCTTCCAGCTCCAGGCGGGAGTACTTGGTGAGCTGGCGCAGGCGCAGCTCCAGAATGTGGTTCGCCTGCGTGTCGGTCAGATCGAAGACGACCTTCAGCTTTTCGCGTGCCTGAGCGGTCTCATCAGATTCGCGAATGATCTGGATGACCTCGTCGATGTCGAGGATCGCCACGAGCAGACCCTCCACCAGGTGCAGGCGGTCGGTGCGCTTGCCCAGGCGGAATTCGGTGCGGCGGCGGACCACATTCAGGCGGTGGTCAATGTACACGCGCATCAGGTCGAGCAGGCCGAGGGTCTGCGGCTGACCGTCCACGAGCGCCACATTGTTGATGCCGAAGGAGTCCTCGAGCGGGGTGTGCTTGTATAGGGCGGCGAGCACGGCCTCGGGGTTGAAGCCGTTCTTGATCTCGATGATGAGGCGCAGGCCGTGGGTGCGGTCGGTCAGGTCGACCACGTCGGAGATGCCGGTGAGCTTCTTGGAGTTGACGCCGTCCTTGATCTTTTCGATGACCTTTTCGGGGCCGACCATGTACGGCAGTTCGGTGACGACGATGCCCTGCTTGCGGGGGCTGACCTGCTCAATCGAGACCTTCGCGCGGGTCTTGAAGGTGCCGCGGCCGGTTTCGTAGGCGTCACGGATTCCGCTCAGGCCCACGATGGTGCCGCCGGTGGGCAAATCGGGGCCGGGAATGAACTTCATGATGTCTTTGAGGCTTGCCTCGGGGTGCGCGATGAGGTGGCGGGTACCGGCGATGACCTCGCGCAGGTTGTGCGGCGCCATGTTGGTTGCCATGCCGACCGCGATGCCGGTGGTGCCGTTGACGAGCAGGTTCGGGAACGCTGCGGGCAGCACGGCGGGCTGCATGAACTGGTTGTCGTAGTTCGGTACGAAGTCGACGACGTCTTCGTCGAGGTCGGCGGTGAGCGCCTGCGCGGCCGGTGCCATGCGAGCCTCAGTGTAGCGGGCGGCCGCGGGACCGTCGTCGAGGGAGCCGAAGTTACCGTGACCGTCAACGAGGGGCAGGCGCAGGGCGAAGGGCTGGGCCAGGCGCACCATGGCGTCGTAGATGGCGGCGTCGCCGTGCGGGTGGAGCTTACCCATGACCTCACCGGTCACGCGGGCGCTCTTGACGTGGCCCTTATCGGGGCGCAGGCCCATCTGCTGCATCATGTAGAGGATGCGGCGCTGCACGGGCTTGAGGCCGTCGCGGGCGTCGGGGAGGGCGCGCGAATAAATCACCGAGTAGGAGTACTCCAGGAAGCTGGATTCCATCTCGGCGGATACGTCGATGTCGACGATATTCTCTACCACATCCACCGGGTAGTCACTGGCGGTGGATTTGGATCGGCGAGCCATATATCTCCTCGTGTCGGTGTGTTTTTCGTACTTCTATTCTAGCGGGTGCACGCGGGTGAACCGGGCCGACCGGTCAGCATCACGCGCGAAGATACACGGAGACGTGTGGGGATACCCGGGCGTGCGTCTGGGCGTGCCGGGAGCTGGTGTGTCGACCCGGCGGGGGAGCGGGCCAGGCCCGGCGTCTCGTCATATGCGCACCCGTACGCGTGCTTAAGTAGCACAGCCCGGCTGGAACCCTCTAAGGTAGAAGAGAGTAATGCCTAACCGCCGAAACGCGCGCACCCCGCAGAGCCGCCGTGCGCGCCGGCAGACACCGCACGAAAGAGGTCCGATGAACACCCCCACCCCCGAACGCGAGCAGCTGGTCGCAGACATCAAGCACGCCGGCTTCTACCCCGACCTGGTGCTGGAAGTGGTGGATGAGGCCCTGGCCGATATGAACCCCGACGCCCACTTCGTGCAGCACGAAACCCACTTCTCGCGCGATGACTTCCACCGCCACATCACCGTGATGGTCCTGTGCGGCGACTTCATCGTGTTCGCCCACCTGGACGACCAGCACCTCGAGGGCGATGCGCAGGGCACCGTGGCGCACGTGAGCGTGGAGGCGGTACACCTGAGCGACCTGAACGCGGTCACCATGAGCTACGGTTTCAGCCAGCCGCAGGCCTACAACGCCGGCAGCACGGCTCCGACCGAGATTTCCTTCCAGATTGCCTGGACCGGCTCCCTGCACCTGGAGCTTGCCCCGGCCGGCTGCCAGGATCCGCAGTGCAACGCCGACCACGGCTACACCGGTGACGCCCGCCGCGAGGACATCGCGGTGCGTGTTTCCGCAACCGCTGACGGCCCCGAGTCGGTGTACCGCGCCCAGCACTTTGCGCGCGCCCTGCACCGCGCCCGCATGCGTGCCACCCGCCGCTAAACAAGCACCCACCGCTAAGCAGTCACCCGCCGAGAGGAACCACCATGACGGCCCCGTCCCGCACCGAACAGCCCGCCCTGCACGATATCTTGGGTGCGCCGCTGCCTCCCGCGCCGGCCTACGGTCGCAATAGCATCGCCGATGTGCTGGAGTCCGCCTCATCCCTCGTGGCTCAGCGAAGCCTGGTGCGCCCCTCGCACGCCCTGGACGCCGACCCGGCCTTCCACTCCTCCGCCGACCCTCTGAACCTGGCTGCCCGCCTGACCGGGCAGGATGTTGACCCGGACTCCTTCCGCCACGCCTGCGTGATTATGGTGGACGGCCTGGGCGAGGAGCTGCTCAACCGATACGCCGGCTACGCGCCCGCCCTGCGCAAGAGCCTGAGCCTGGGCCCGCTGGACGCCGCGTTCCCCACCACCACGGCCGCATCCCTGACCTCGCTGGGGACCGGCGCCGCACCCGGCGCGCACGGCATTGCCGGCTACGAGGTGCGCAACCCGGACGGCAATGGGGGAGCGGGCTCGGTCATGAACCACCTTTCCGGCTGGGATCAGTCGGTGGATCCGCACGCCTGGCAACCCCTGCCGACCGTGCTGGAACGCCACCATACGAACCGCCGCGTGCTCACCATTTCGCTGGGTAAGTACCGCGGTACCGGCCTGACGGAGGCAGCCCTGCGCGGCGGAGACTTCGTGGATGCCGTTGGGTACAACGCCCGCGTCACCTACGCCCTGGAGGCGCTCTCCAGCCGCACCCCGACCACCGTGTACCTGTACTGGGGAGAGATTGACGCCGCGGGCCACCGCTACGGCGTGGGCAGCGACGAGTGGCTGCAACAGCTTGAGGAGCTGAACTCGGCGCTGAAGCGTCTGGCGGAGCGCGCCCCCGCGTGGGCGGCACTCTTCGTGACCGCCGATCACGGCATGGTAAACGTGCCCGAGCACCAGCGCATCGACTACTCCGGCGTGGAGGAGCTGACCCGCAATATCGCAATGACCGCGGGTGAACCGCGCGCCGTACACCTGTACCTGGAGGACACTTCTGAGGCGGCGCGCACCGCCACCGCTCAGCGTTGGGCGCAGTACTGGGGCGAGCGCGCCTGGGTGATTGATTCTCGCGAGCTGATGCGTGCCGGCTACTTTGGTCCGGTCATCACGGATGCGGCACGCGGCCGCATTGGCGACCTGATGGTGTGCGCTCGCGACGACTGGGCGCTGTACGATATGCGCCACTACCAGGAGCGGGCCCTGCACATGGTGGGCCAGCACGGCTCGCTCACCGACGCCGAGCGCCTGGTACCGCTGCGCATGCTCAAGACCTTCTAAGACTCGGAAGAGCCCCGCTCAGCGGATACAGGCTGAGAAGATAGAAAAAGCCGCCGGTTATTCACGCGAATAACCGGCGGCTTTCTGCTGTCTTGGTGCCTCTGCCTAGAAGCCTTTATCGGGCGGCGCGAGGGCGGTCGCTTACTTGCGGCCGCCGAAGATGATGTCGTCCCAGGCGGGAACGCTCACGCGCTGCTTCTTCGAGGAAGACTTGGGCTTCTCGGCCGCGGAGGCCTTGGCGGATTCCTCGGCCGCACCCGTAGCTTCTGCGGGCTCATCCTGCGCCGCGGGAGCCTCGGCAGTCTCGGCTGCCTCGGTATCGGGGGAGTGCTTGCCGTACTCCTCCGGTGCCGGATGCGCCGCGGGGGTGTGCGCGGAGGGCGCACCGGTCAGCGGGCCTCGATCGGCGGTTGCAGGCTGTGCGGTCTGTGCGGGCTGTTCCTCGTTCGCACGGGTGGTCGCCTCAGCCTTGGGGGCCTCAGCAGGAGTCTCTGCGGGAGCTTCAGCCTGCGGAGCCTCAGCAGACTCGCGATGCACGAATACCTCGGGCTCCTCAACCTGGGCGGGGCGTACCGAGCGGGCGCGTTCCAGAAGCTCCTTGAGCTTACGCTCGTCAGCACTCTCGGAAGAAGCCAGGGGAGCCGGTGCGGGCTCCGGAGCCTTCGGCAGGCGGGCCTGCGGAACCTCCACGGGAGCCTTCTTCGCGGCGGCGGCCACAGCGTCCTCGCTATTACCCATCAAGAAGTATGCGGCCTCGTTCGAGGCGTACAGGCCCTGGTTCGCGGGGTTGTACACCCAACGGGCGGGGAATATCACCTGCGAGGGCAGGTTCTGACGCACCGAATCCTTCAGCGCAATATCTACCTCAACGCGCCACTGGCCGTTCTCCTGCTGACGGGTCGTCCAGTCCTGGGTGGCCTCCTCAAAACCGTAACGCTCCGAAACCTCCTCAATGCGGGCGCTGAGCGTCACCGGAATCTGCGCGCTACCCGAAGCCGAATCGCGGCGGCCAATCTTCACGCTCTGAGCGGCACGAATAATGTGGGCACGCTCGGCCACGATCGGCCACTCGTAGCGGCGCACGCGCTCAGGCTCCCAGCCGGACTCCTCCGCGATCTCCTCAACGGAGGCACCCTGACGGAAACGGGTCTGAATATCGCGCGGGCCGTAGGTGCCCTTAGCGCCCAGGCCGCGGGCGGGCTGAATACGGCGAGCCTTGGTGATGCTCGTGCGCAGGTTGGCGTCAATGGGCAGCAAGAAGCGGGTGCCGTCGGCAGACTCAAGCACCAGATTTTCGCCGTCATCGTGCACGCCAATCAGACGTAGCTCAAGCATGAGAACCTCCATAGGTGAACCGGGTGCCTTCCGTGAAATGTGGTGCACGGAACGCAAACTACCTTCCAGGGTACCGTGAAAGCGCGCAAAATCAGTAGCGCGGGGGCTTGTTTGGGCCAAAAAATATGCCCCGCGCCATCTTTATTGCACAGAATATGACGCCGTATATGCTCAAAGCTCACACTGGATTAGACAAAAGGGTGTTCAATGGTGAACAATACCTGGCATGTCGTCACGGGCGTAGCGGCGGCATGGAGAATTATAAAACCAGAGTGGCGCGGCTAACGCGGCCACAGATTCAATAGATTCAACGGAGCGTGAAAGTTTGGCAACTGATTACGATGCACCTCGCAAGCAGGACGAAGAGCAGAGCGAAGAGTCCTACGAGGAGCTCAACGCGCGCCGTTCCGACATGCAGTCCGGCGCGGTAGACGAGGACGAGAACAGCGCCGCCGAGAGCTTCGAGCTTCCCGGCGCCGACCTCTCCAACGAGGAGCTGAACGTCGTGGTTCTGCCCGCTCAGGACGACGAGTTCACCTGCGCATCCTGCTTCCTGGTCCGCCACCGCTCGCAGATTGCACGCGAGGACGGCGGCCTGTACTACTGCGTCGAATGCGAAGGCTAATATTCCAAGGATGGGTAACCCCCACCCGATAGACATCTGAACGGGGCGAGTGCCACACGGCACCGCCCCGTTGAGTATGCCTCCGCACCCGCCGCGCGGAGCCTGGCACACACATCCCGAAAGGACCGACCCCGATGAACCCCATCAACGTTCACATTAAGCTGCTCGATCCCGAGCTGCCCGCCCCCTCCTACGCCAAGCCCGGTGACGCCGGCGCCGATCTGCGCTCGCGCATCGAATTCGAGCTGGAGCCGGGCGAGCGTGCGCTCGTGCCCACCGGCGTGGCCATCGCCCTGCCCGAGGGTTACGTGGGTCTGGTGCATCCGCGCTCGGGTCTGGCCACCAAGCACGGTATTACCATTGTTAATGCGCCCGGAACCGTTGACTCCGGCTACCGCGGTGAGCTGATGGTCACCCTGCTCAACACCGATAAGACGAAGACTTTCCACGTGAGCCGCGGCGATCGCATTGCTCAGCTGGTGATTCAGAAGTACGAGCACGCGACCTTCACCATCGTGGAGGAACTGGACGAGACGGAGCGTGGCTCCAGCGGCTTCGGCTCCAGCGGAGTTCACTAGGACGGGCTAGCACGGGTCCGCCGCGCTGCGGCTCGCGCGTAGAAACGCACCTCCCCTCAACGGATTCTGACGGATTCCCCGGGTGGAGGGAACACAACCCGCACCCGGGGTGCGGCGAAAGGTGGAACACCATGTTCGGATTTGGTAAGAAGAAGAAAGCCGAGGAGGCCGAGAAGGCCGCCATCGACAAGGCTGTCAACGAGGAAATCGAAGAGACCAGCGTCGAGGTCGAGGAGCTGAAGGAGGAGGAAAACTCCGCCGAAGTGATCAAGTACGATCGCGTGAACGGCCCCCACGACATCGAGGAGGTCAGCGAAGAGGACCTCGAGGACTACGTCGACCTGGGCGCCCTGCGCATCAAGATGCACGAGGGCATGAACCTGCGTCTCGAGACCGATGACTCGACCGGTGCGGTGATTGCCGCAACCATCACCCGCGACGGCGCAACCCTGCAGGTGCAGGCCTTCGCCGCGCCGCGTACCACCGGCATTTGGGATGACATCCGCCACGACCTGACCGAGTCCGTCGCCTCCCAGGGCGGCACGGTTGAGGTGTACGCCGGCGTGTTCGGTGCCGAGATGCTGACCCGCCTGCCCGCCGTCACCCCGGACGGCAAGCGCGGCGAGCGCATCGCCCGCTTCGTGGGCGTGGACGGCCCCCGCTGGTTCCTGCGTGGCGTCATCTCCGGTGCCGCTGTGCTGGGCGACGATGCGGCTGCAGCCTCCGTGGAGGAGGTTTTCCGCGATGTGGTGGTGGACCGCGGCGACGACCCGCGCCCGCCCCGCGAGCTGCTGCCCATGACCCTGCCCGCAGACCTGGCCATCGCCGAGGACGAACCTGAGGATGAGGAGCCGAAGGATAATCACCAGGAGCTCCGCCCGATGCCTCGCCGCGGCCCCGAGATCACCGAGATCGGCTAATGCCGAGCTTTTCGCATCATCCGAGCGCGCTCGTGGTTCCCGAGGAGCCCCCAATTGCTCCCGGCTACCCCGAGCGCTTTCGCGTGCGCCTCGCCGGTCGCGTGGAACAGGTGTGGCTGCCGACGGCCCACAGCAAGCCGATGTACCGCGCCGAGCTGCTGGTTGCCAAGTCGAAGCCGCTGCAGTGGACGAACCCGCGCGCAATCATCGGCATGCCCATTGTGGAGCCGCCGGGTGAAGATTTTGACGAAGATGCTGAGGCTCCCACGGATGTCGGGAAGCACCTGAACACGGCCTCGCTGGCCACGGTCACCTCGCAGCTGGAAACCGTGGATATGGCTTTTCCCTCCTACCCGCCGTTCAACTACGGCGACCGGGTGACACTCAAGTGGCAGGGCCAGCAGGTGGTGCCGGGCATCCTCGCCGGCGCGCTCCTGCGCTGTTCGGGCGTGGTGTCGATTCGCGCGAACCAGCCGATTATTTACAATCCGCGCTACGAGATTGTGCCGCAATTCTTTGTGGAGAAGGGATAACATGAGCTCCGAGCCGACCAACCCCGACCGGGAGGCCGAGAAGACCGCGCGCGAAACCGTGCCCGCATCCGCCGCACAGCAGAGCCGGGCGAGCGAGCGGGACGAGGCCTCCGAATCCTCCAAATCGTCCGAGTCGTCCGAGTCGCCGCACCAGTTCGCGCAGGCGGTGAGCGCCTCCATGAGCGCGAACATGCGCCGCACCGCCAACGGTGACGTGGATGTTCTGCACGCCATCGGCGGTTGGCGCGGCCTGGTGGAATCCTCCCTGCCCGCGGTGGCGTTCCTGGTGTTGTTTACCGTGACGAAGGAACTGAACCTTTCGCTGATTGCCGCGCTGGCCGCGGCCGCCGTATTCACCCTGATTCGCCTGGTGCAGGGCTCCAAACTGGTAAGTGCCCTGACCGGCCTGGTGGGAGTTGCGATTTGTGCTTTCGCGGCATACCGCACGGGTAACGCGAGCGACTACTTTGTGGTTGGTTTCTGGACGAACGGCCTGTATTCGCTGGGGTACCTGGTGTCCATGGCGGTGCGTTGGCCGATTACGGGCCTGATTTTCGGTGTGATCCGCGGCGAGGGCCTGGCCTGGCGGCAGAACCCGGTGCGGGTGCGCCAGTACATGCTGGCCACCTGGATTATTACGATCCTGATGCTTCTGCGCCTGGTGGTGCAGATGCCCCTGTACTTCGCTAATGCGGTGGAGGCGCTGGGCGCCACCCGCCTGATTATGGGCCTGCCGCTGTACGCTTTGGGCGTGTGGCTGGCCTGGCGCGTTTCGGCCCCCGGAGAGGCGGGCGCGGGCGAGGCGCGCTCGGGAGAGGCCGCCGAGGCTCGCGATGCCGAAGAAGCTGAGGCGTCCGCAGAGGAAGTCCGCGAGACCGAACGCTAACACGGCGCCGAACTCACCTCGGGCCCTAACCCCGGTCTGTGCGTAGCTTCGCACGGAACGTGCACGGCGTGAAACAATATGTGCGGCGTGAAAGCTTCATAGAATCAGGCTTCATCAAGACAGGCGAAAGCCCCGGAACCCACAGCGGGTATCCGGGGCTTTCGCCTTCTCGCAAGAGCTTTCTCAACATGGGGGGGGGAGCCCGGCACACGCAAAGATTGACCGGGCGAAATACCCCGCTCGAGAATCTGCTACGCGGGTATTAGCCGTGCGAAAATCTACTGCGTGAAAATCCGCCGCTCGAGAATCTGCTGTGCAAAAGCTGCACAAGCAAAGCTTCTCGAGCGAAAAATCCCAAGCAAAAATCCCTAGCGAAAATTTCCGACCTAGAGTTACGCGAAGAGGGCTCGAATCTGATCCTCACCGGCAATCGTCGTGATGAAGAACAGCTCGTCGCCGCCCTCGAGCGCGACGTCGGGGCTCGGCGGAATCGGGGCGCCATCGCGCAGAATCGCGGTGAGTACCGTATCGGCCGGCCACTGCACGTGGTCCACACGGTAACCGATGACGGGGTGGTCCTCCGGCACAGTGTACTCGGCCAGGGTCGCGCCACCGGCCTGCAGAGTCAGCAGACGCACGACGTCGCCCACCTCCACGGCCTCCTCAACCAGCGCGGTCATCAGGCGCGGGGTGGACACGGCCACATCCACGCCCCAGGAGTCGTCGAAGAGCCACTCGTTGCGAGGGTTATTCACGCGGGCCACGGTGCGCGGCACGCCGAACTCGCTGCGCACCAGCAGGGAGACCATCAGGTTTGCCTTGTCGTCACCGGTTGCGGCAACGACCACGTCCGCCTTATTTGGATGCACCTGGCGCAGCACGGACAGCTCGCAGGCGTCACCAATATGCCAGCGCACACCGGGCAGGTCGGCGCGCTTCTTAGCTTCGGGCTTGGAATCGATGATGGTCACGTCGTGTCCGTTCATCATGAGCTCCTTGGCAATCGACGCACCCACGGAACCGGCACCAACGATGAGTACCTTCATTACTTCTCCTTAGGGGTCGAGCGCTGGCGGCCAAAGAGCTGGCGGGGATCGGGCAGGGAGGGGGCCCCGAATCCAGGGGTGGCCTTACTCGTGGCGGAACGCAACCAGTCCATATTCGCGTCGGTGCGGTACTCCACCTCGTCGTCCTCGGTGCGCGGCGGGCGCGAAAGAATACGCGTCACATCGGCGACGTCGTCGGTACGCATCATCACGTGCACGCTATCACCCTGCTGGTAGGCGCTATCGGGGCGGGGGAGCATACCCTCACCAAAGCGGGTGATGTAGGCGATGCGCACCCCGGCGGCACGCTCAATGTCGACGAGCGCGTGGCCGGCCCAGCCGTCATCCAGCGGAATCTCGGTGAGCATGAGGCGGCCCGAAGGCTCACGGAAATCACCCTTCAGCGCCTGCTCGGGCAGCAGACGGCGCAACACCTGATCGGTAGACCAGCGCACCGAGGCCACCGTGGGGATGCCCATGCGCTGGAAGAATTCGGCGCGGTTGGGATCGTACACGCGAGCCACCACGTTCTTCACCTTGAACAGCTCGCGAGCCACACGCGCGGCAATGATGTTCGAGTTATCACCCGACGAGACGGCCGCAAAGGCGTAGGCCTCGGTAATTCCGGCGCGTTTGAGGGTCTCCTGATCGAAACCCACACCGGTCACCAGCTGACCCTCGAAACCCTTGCGCAACGGCTGGAAGGCGCGCTCATCCTGATCGATGACGGCAACCGTGTGCCCGGAAGCCTCCAGCGTGCGGGCCAGCATGACGCCCACACGCCCGGCGCCCATGATGACAAAGTGAGGCATGCTTCTCTCCATGTGTTGATGACGCGCTTTAACGCATACCCTTCCAGTGTAATTGAACCGCTCATTGAATTGAGCTTTGGGGCCCGGGAAGATAGCCTTAATGGGTGAGAAATCGTTGGGACAGGATGCGCATCGCCCTGATCGGTCGACCGGTCAGCACGCGGAACCTTTCGGCAGTGACCCTGCCGAAGCGGTACGCCCTGCCCCTTTTTGGTGCTGACGGCATCTCCTCGGTGGCCTATGCTGCCGACCAGACGATCCTGACCCTGGCCGCGGCGGGTGCTTCGGCGCTCGCGTTCTCCCCGTGGGTCGGCCTGGCGGTCGCCCTGGTGGGGCTGGTGGTCATCGGCACCTACCGCTACAACATCAGCCAGATTGCCGCCGAGGGCGATATTCAGCTGGTGCACAAGAAGCTGGGTGCGCTACCCGCGGTCATGATGGGTGCCTCCTCGCTCATGGACTACATGCTGACGGTGTCGGTGTCCATGTCTTCGGCGGCCACATTCCTCGTGGCCCTGTACCCCGAGATTCAGGATTGGCGCACGACGATTGCGGTGCTGCTCATCTTGGCCCTGACGCTCACGGCCCTGCGTGGTCTGCAGCTCATGGGCAAGATTGCTCACTGGCCGCTATACATCTTCCTGGCGCTACTGGGAATCACCCTGATTATTGGTTGGGTGCGCGCCTCCGTGGGCGCCCTGCCCGTGGCCGAATCCGCCGGCTACGCCATCGTGCCGGAGCTAGGCGGCAACGCCACCGAAGGCGTGGCGCTCATGCTACTGCTGGCCCGCTCCTTCTCGGGAGGCGCGGTTGCCTTCTCCGGCGTGTCGACGATTTCCAATTCGGTCCGCTACTTCCGCCCGCCCAAGAAGTACAACGCGGCCCTGACCATGATGATGATGGGCATCATCACCTCCGTTCTGCTGGTGGGCCTGTTGAGCCTGGCCTACCTCACGCACGTGCACATGGTGCATGACACGACCCAATTCCTCTTCATCGACGGGCGCGCGCCGGGAGAGTACTTCCACCAGAAGCCCGCCCTCTACCAGGTGGCTCTCGCGGTGTATCGCGACACCCCGATTTACGCGCAGCTGCTGGTATTTGCGACCGTGGGCGTGCTGATTGTCGCTTCGATTACCGCGTTCACCGGCTTCCCCATGATTGCCTCCTCCCTGGCGGACTACCAGTACCTGCCCGTCTTCTTCCGCAGCGTGGATTCCCGCGGCCTGTACACCAACGCCGTGCTGACCCTCGCGGGCTTCTCGACGATGCTCACCGTGCTCTTCGGCTCGGATGTTTACTCCCTGATTCAGCTGTACATCGTGGGTATGTGTATCTCCATGGCCATGGTGCAGCTGGCCGTGGTGCGTTACCGCATGCGCCTGCTGCGCGTTACCCTGGCCCAGATGCCCCGCCGCGCGCTCCTGCGCGATATCGCGGTGTCCACCCTGGGCGTGACCGTCACCGCCGCCGTGCTCGTCGTGGTGATTGCCACGAAGCTCGGTGCCGGCGCCTGGCTCTCCCTTGGAATGATTGCCCTCATGGTTGGAGGTATGATGCTCACTCACCGCCGTTACGCCACGGTCGACGAAGCCATGGACATACCGCTGAACGCCGAGTCCGTGGCGGATGTGGCGGCCCTGCCCTCGCGCGTGCACGCCATCGTGTACGTGGAACGCGTGCGCAGGCCCGCGGTGCGTGCCCTCTCGTACGCGCGCGCCTCGCGTCCCTCGACGATTGAGGCGCTCACCGTCAACAACGACCGCGCGGCTCTCGAGATCATGAAGAACCGCTGGTACGCCCTCGACATCCCAGTGCCGCTGTCGGTCATCGACTCGCCCTACCGCGATACCGTGCAGGCAGTGGTCTCGTACATTCGCCGCCGTCGCAAGAAGTCGCCGCGCGACATCCTGGTCGTGTACCTGCCGGAGTTCGTGGTGGATCACTGGTGGCAGCGTATTCTGCATCGCCGCACCGTGCGCCGCCTCAGGAAGGCGCTGCTTCATGAGCCTGGCGTGATGACCGCGACCGTGCCGTGGGCCATGCACGAGGACGAAGTATACGACGAAATCTCCGACCAGCGCCTGCAGACCGAAGAGGTCGTCGAGGAGGCGACCACCCCGGGGGAGAACCCCGCCCTGGCACCGAACGTCACCCGCCCCGCCGGCGGCGGCCGAGAGCTCACCCAGAGCAACCGTCACGCGGTCTACCGCGGCCGATTGCACGAGGATTCTGCATCCTAAGCTACGCGGGGGAACGCAGCTTCCCAAGAAAACGGCGGCCCCCGAAGAGCCGCGCTGAAACACGAAGGGACCGTGCTGAAAGGCTTCGCCCTATTGCCTTGCTACAAGCACCTGCTACAAACGCCCCGGACCGGCACGGTGAGGGCTTCACCGCACTTCACCCCCCGGGAGCGTCGAAACCCGAGACCCCGAATATTTCGGTGTAAAATAGTTCACATTAAGTGATGATTAGGAGACAACGTCGTGACTCAACACACCACTGACCCCGCCGCCGCCTCCACAGAAGCAGGTGGTTACAGCGTCGGCCAAGTCCTCACCGTCACCTGTGAAGCACCCGCCCACGGAGGCTCCTTCGTCGCTCGCACCGCAGAGGGCGTCATCTTCGTTCGCCACGGCGTTGTCGGCGAGCAGGCTCGCGTGCGCATCACCTCTATCGGCCCCAAGCGCCGCTACTACTTCGCGGACGTCATCGACGTTCCCGTGCCCTCCCTTGCCCGCCGCCCCCACCCCTGGATTCAGGCCGATGCGCTCGCCAGCGCCGAGGAACGCGCCGCCGCAACCGGTGTGCCTGAGCTGCTGGGCGGCATGGAGTACGGTCACCTCGCGCTGGATGAGCAGCGCCGCTACAAGACCGATATTGTGCGCACCCAGATTCACCGTCTGGGCGGCCTGCCGCTGACCTCTCCGCTGCTGACGAACCTGACCGTCGAGGAGCTGCCCCTGCGCGATAACTCCAAGGGGCTGTCGTGGCGAACCCGCGTGCGCTACGCCGTGGCCCGCGTGCGTGAGGAAAACGCAGAGGGCCGACCCGTCGTGACCTGGCGCGTCGCCATGCACCCGTACCATGCCTCCTCGCCGGTCCCTGTCGTTGATTTTCCGCTTGCGGCCAGGGAGTTGCGCGACCTGCACCTGGAGCAGCTGAACCTGCGCGGTGTGCGCGAGGTGGAGGCGACCGTCTCCTCCCGCGGCCGCGTGCTACTGCAATTCATCGTGGACCCGCGCTTCTCGATTGACGAGATTGCGCGCGCGGTGGAGGAGCAGGCCACCGAGGCCTGGGGACTGCTCGCCAAGCGTAAGGTGTCCCTCTACTTCACGCCGGAGTCGTCCTCGAACGGCAAGCCCAGGCGCCGCCGCCCTGGCGCCTCCCACGCACCCTACCGCCGCGTGGAGGAAAGCGACCGCCTGCTCGGCGCCGGCCTGCGTTCGGTAACCGAGGAAGTGACCTTCGGCCCCCGCCGCTTCAGCTACCAGGTCTCAGCCGGCGGATTCTGGCAGATTCACCGTTCGGCTCCTTCGACCATGATTGCGGCGATGCTGACCATGCTGCGCCCGCAGGAGGGCGAGTGCGCCCTCGACCTGTACGCCGGAGCGGGACTGTTCACCGCGGCCCTGGCCGATGCGGTGGGCCCCACCGGAACGGTCATCAGCATCGAGGGTTCCCCCGTGACCCACAAAGACGCCCGCTCCAACTTCGCGCCTGACGGATGCTCCCGCACCGATAACTCGGCGCAGACCCGCATCGAGGTGATTCGCGGTGACGTGGCGCGCCACCTGGTCGACCTGAAGACCGCCCGCGACTTCGAACAGATCCCGCCGATTGACGCCGTGGTTCTGGACCCCTCGCGTGAGGGTGCCAACCGCACCACCCTGGAGCGCCTGGACGCTCTGGATCCCGGTCGCATCCTGTACGTGGCCTGCGATCCGGCGGCTCTGGGCCGCGACACAGGTATTCTGCGTGAGCTCGGCTGGGATATGGTGCAGCTGCGGGCCTTCGACATGTACCCGAACACGCACCACGTTGAGAGCGTGGCGCTCTTCGAGCGTGCACCGGCGAAGCCTCGCCCGCGTCGTCGCCGCAAGTAGGCGGCGGGTTGGCCGCGGCTCGTCCTTCGGCAGAGGAGGGCGGGGCGCGGACCGGCGTTCGATTGGCGGCAGACCTGCCCGGGGTGCCGTCGGAAGAGGGGAGAGCTCGTCTCACCTGACGGTGACGCGAATCTGATTTTTAGCCCCTTAAAAGGTAAAATCATTGGAGAACCAACGCACGGAATGAGCCGTGCCCTGAACCCTTGAGGAGTGTGGGTGTATGTCTGCTGAAAATGCGTCGCCGCAGGAGAACAACCCGAAGGCCGCCACCCCCGGAGCACCCACCGTAGATTACAGCCTCGGCGACGGCCACACGGCCCGCCTGCTGCCCGGCATCAAGGACCCCTCCGACCTGCGCAACCTGAGCTACGAGCAGCTGGAGGAGCTCTCCAACGAGATCCGCCAGTTCATCGTGACGAACGTTTCGGCGACCGGCGGCCACCTGGGCCCGAACCTGGGCGTTGTGGAGCTGACCCTTGGCATCCACCGTGTCTTCGAATCTCCCAAGGACAATATTCTTTTCGACACCGGCCACCAGTCCTACGTGCACAAGCTCGTGACCGGCCGTCATGCGTTTAAGACTCTGCGCCAGAAGGGCGGCCTCTCGGGCTACCCCGACCGCAACGAGTCCAAGCACGACATTATTGCCTCCTCGCACGCCTCCAGCTCTATCTCCTGGGCCGACGGCATTTCGCGCGCCAACCGTATTAACGGTGAGGACGACCGCTACACCGTCGTACTCATCGGCGACGGCGCGCTCACCGGCGGCATGGCCTGGGAAGCCGTGAACAACATCGCCGCCGACCGTAGCCGCAAGGTCGTAATCATCGTGAACGATAACGGCCGCTCCTACGCGCCCACCATCGGCGGTTTCGCCAACCAGCTTTCCGAGCTCAAGCACGGCGTGCAGCAGCAGGTGGACCGCGTTCGCCTGGACCACCGCTACGACCGTGCCCTCGACGCGGTGCGCGTGGGTCTGCAGCGAGGCGGCGCCCTGGGCCAGATGATTTACCGCGGCCTGCACGGCATGAAGGCCGGCATCAAGGATGTGGTGGTGCCCAAGGGTATCTTCGAGGAACTCGGCATGAAGTACGTGGGCCCCATCGACGGCCACGATCAGCAGGCCGTGGAGAACGCCCTGACCGCCGCGAAGAACTACGCCGGCCCGGTCATCGTGCACGCCATCACCGAGAAGGGCCACGGCTACGCGCCCGCCCGCGCGAACAAGGACGACCAGTTCCACGCGGTCGGACCGATTGACCCGCTGACCGGTAGTGCCGTCTCCAAGAGCACCGCCGAGTCCTGGACCAGCGTCTTCGGCCGCGAGATTGCCGATATCGCCGATGAGCAGAGCAACGTCGTCGGCATCACCGGCGCGATGCTCATCCCCGTGGGTCTGCGTGAATTCCAGAAGCGCCACCCCGACCGCGTGATTGACGTGGGTATCGCCGAGCAGCACGCCATCGCCATGAGTGCGGGCCTCGCCTACGGCGGCATGCATCCGGTCGTCGCGCTCTACGCAACCTTCCTGAACCGCGGCTTCGACCAGCTGCTCATGGATGTGGCACTGCACAAGGCCGGCGTGACCGTGGTCCTGGACCGCTCCGGCATCACCGGCCCCGACGGCGCAAGCCACCACGGCATGTGGGACTTGGCGATGTTGCAGTTCATCCCCGGGTTGCACCTGGCCGCCCCGCGAGATGGCGCGACCCTGCGCGAGGAGCTGCGCGAAGCCGTAGCTATCAACGACGCACCGACCGTGATTCGCTACCCCAAGGGCTCCGTGGGCGAGGATATCCCCGCCATTGAGCGCCGCGCCGACGGCGTGGACGTTCTGGCTCGCACCGGTGAACCGCATCCCGAGACCGGCCAGCGCGACGTGCTCTTCGTGGCCGTGGGCGCCATGGCTCGCGTGGCCCTGGAGGTTTCCGAGATTCTGGCCGTAGAGGACATTGAGTCCACCGTGATTGACCCACGCTGGATTATTCCCGTTCCCTCCTCCGTCGTGGAGCTGGCCCGTGACCACCGCATCGTGGTGACCATTGAGGACGGCGTGCGTTCCGGCGGCGTGGGTGCGCGCATCCGACAGGAGATGCGCGAGGCCGGCGTCGATACGGCCCTGAGCGAGCTGGGCCTGCCCGCCGAGTTCATCCCGCACGCATCGCGCGAGCAGATTCTGGAGGAGGTCGGACTGACCCCCGAGCGAATTGCCGCGGATGTGCGTGCCCAGCTGGCCGGCGACAAGGTGCCCTTCGCCCGCGAAGAGGGCCAGAAGCCCCGCCACACCGCGTAGCCGTAACACGTAAAAGCTAGATACGCGAAAAACCCAGCTACCCCGACCGGGTAGCTGGGTTTTCTTCGTTTTCAACGGCGCGCTTTAAAGGCACACTTCAACGGCATACTTCACGGCGCACGAAACTGAAACGGGGCGGATACGAGCCCTAGCTGTTGTTTCCCACGAAGATACGGCCGTCCTTCACCTGCACCGAATAGGTCTTCAGCGGGGTCTCCGCCGGGCCGTGCAGCACCGAACCGTCCGTGGGCGCGAACTCCGAACCGTGGCAGGGGCACACGATGCGGTTCGAATCCTGCACCTGCAGCTGGCATCCCTGGTGCGTACACACGGGGCTGTACGCCTTGTATTGGCCCTCGGATGGCTGGGCCACGATTACGGTCGTGGTGCCGCGGGTCAGCTTAGCGGCCTTGCCTACGCCCACCGAAGACGCGGCTGCCATATCCACGGTTCCGTCGGGCGCGGTCACCGTCGTGCCGCCGCCCTCGGCGCAGGAAGCCAGCGCCGCGGTGGAGGCCAGGGCCCCGGTCACCAGGGTCGCACGGCGCGAAAACAGACGGGACGAGGCCCTCTCGGCATCCGACGCAAGGTCGGTTTCGGCAGTCGCCGCGGGCTTCACCGAAGTGGACTGCTCCTGAACGCTCGCCTGCCGGCAGCAGGAACAATTCTGAGAAGTAGACATAAATCCTCTTTCGTTGAGCGAAAGCTAACCCAAATGCTTCGCGAATACCGGCGCGATCGCGGGGGCGACCAGACCGGTCTGCCAAGGGCGTGCGCCGTAGGCGGCCAGCGCATCCCGCAGGGACTGCTCGTCGTGACGGGCCGGCGGCTCCCAGCACAGTCGACGCACGTAATCGGTCGTAATCAGGTTCTGCGCCGGAATCGTCAGGCGCTCGGAGAGGTCGTCAATCACCTGGCGAACCTCGGTAAACAGCGCAAGATTCTCGGGGCGCTTCGACTCCCACGCCTTCAACGGGGGAGGGGCGGTCGAGGGCAGGGTGTACGGCACCGCGTTCTCGCCGCGGGCTGCGGATGCGATTGCGCGCACCCAGCGGGGACCCTCACGGCGCAGGCCGCGCGTCTGAAAACCGGGGATGGCCATCACGGCCGGCACGTTGCGGGGCATGGTGCGGGCCGCCTCAATCAACGCGGAATCGGGTAGTAGCCGCTTCGAATCGATGTCCTTCTTGCGGGCTAGCGAATCGCGTTCAACCCACAGGTTACGCAGCGCCGTCAGCTGTTTGACCGACCGCAGGGCAGTGCGGCCCTTCGTCTTGCGCCAACGCTCCGGCTGGTCCGTGGGGTCCTTCACCGGTGATGCGCACAGGTGCGCAAACTCCTCCTGAGCGTACTGCAGTTTGCCCTGCTTGCGGAGTAGCTCCTCCAAGGCGTCGCGCAGGTCGATGAGCACGTCAACATCCAGCAGCGCGTAGTTCAGCCACGACTCCGGCAGGGGACGGTGCGACCAGTCCTCCTTCGAGTGCTTTTTCTCCAGCCTGTAGCCCAGAAGCTCCTCAACCGTCGCGCCCAGATTCACGCGTTTCAGGCCCGCCAGGCGAGCACCCAGCTCGGTATCGAATAGACGCTTGGGGCGCATGCCCAGCATGTCGAGGCTCGGGAAGTCCTGGATCGCCGCGTGAATCACCCACTCGGCGTCGGCCAGCGCATCATTAATGATGCGCAGGTCAGAGAAGGCTTCCGGATCGATCAGGTACAGCTTGTCCTCGCGCTTGAGCTGCACTAGGAACGCGCGCGAACCGTAACGGATACCCTGCGCGCGCTCGGTATCAACGGCCACCGGGCCGGAGGCCGCCGCCAGCGACTCGGCGGCTCGGCGCAAACCGCTCTCGGTGTTAATCAGCGTGGGAATCGGCGTCGAAGGGGTGTTCAGCGGAACAACCTCGGGAACCTCAATATCCTGAAGGGTCAGCGAACCGTTCGCTTTAGCTGCGCTACTCATGGAACCATCCTCTTCTGACGCTCAGGTGTTGTACATGTAAATCGCCCCGGGCACGCCACACCGGCCCCCAAAGGCACTAGGCCATTCTACCCGTCCCGGCTGAGAGGCTCGAATTAGGGGAATTTGGGTGGCCCCGGGGCCGCTTCTGGATGCTATTCCTCTTCGGCCTTTTCGTTCTCGGCCGGGGTGAGGGTCAGGCACACCGAGTTAATGCAGTAGCGCAGGTCGGTGGGGGTGGGGTAGCCCTCACCCTCGAATACGTGGCCCAGGTGCGAGTCGCAGGCGGCGCATCGCACCTCGACGCGGCGCATGCCGAACGTCGTGTCTTCCAGGTAGCGCACGCGGTCCTCGGCCAGGGGAGCGAAGAACGACGGCCAGCCGCAGTGCGAGTCGAACTTCTGGTCCGAGCGGAACAGCTCCGTGCCGCAGGCCCGGCAGGAGTAGATGCCTTCGGCGTGTGTGTTCCAGTACTCGCCCGTGAAGGGACGCTCCGTGCCGCCCTCGCGCAGCACCGCATATTCTTCGGGGCGGAGGACTTCACGCCAATTCTTTGCGATGGTGCCGACACCCGGCAACGAGTTACCCATGGGATTCTCCTTTAAATCGTTGATCTGTACACATGCATAACGCGGCGGTGGAGAAGTATATTTCCTCAACCGCCGCGGTGCGCAACCTGTGCCGATAATATTCTGTCGCGGGGCAGCACGAGGCTGTTAGGCGCGGATATCTGCGTACTTTCCGTTGGTGAGCTTCAGCAGGTCGTCGGGGGCGAGCTCAACATCCAGGCCGCGCTTACCGCCAGAGACCATGATCGTGTCAAAAAGCTGCGCAGACTCATCGAGCAGGGTGGGGGAGGGGGTCTTCTGACCCAGCGGAGAAATACCGCCCACCACGTAGCCGGTGCGGCGCTCAGCGACCTTCGGGTCGCACATGGAGGCGCTCTTCCAGCCCAGGGCAGCGGCGGCAGCCTTAATGTTCAGCTTGCCAGAGACCGGCACGATTGCGACGGCGAAATCCTTCTCGTGCACGATGAGCAGGGTCTTGAACACCTGCTCCTCGGAGGCGCCGAGGTTCTTCGCGGCCTCTTCACCGAAGGAGGTGACGCCCTCAACATGCTCGTATTCGCGCATCTGGAAGGGAGTGTTCGTCTCGGTCAGCAGTGCCACGGCGGCGGTTGCTGCGCCGCTCTTCTTACCTTTAGTTTTCTTAGCCATAGACACCATTTTACGGAAGTCACCATCCGCCGATACACATGTGGCTTCTCAATGGTTATGGGGTTATTTCAGTAGCCCTTTTTCCTTCAGCTGCTCTTGAGAAAGCGAGCCAACGACAGTCCAAAATCCATCTGATTTGTCTACGTTCTGAGGTAGCCTTTAGGCTCCCTTTTTTCTTAGTAAATACCGATGAGTAATTGCATGCCAAGACTAGTCAGGATGATAGCAATCCAGCAAAGGGCTCCAAGAAGAATGGATTTTCCACTGGATTTGATCATAGCAATGAGGTTGGTTTTGAGACCAATAGCACTCATAGCCATGATGATGAGGAATATAGAGAGTTGTTTGAGAGGTGAAAAGAAGCTAGTGCTGACACCGAAAGATGTGAGAAGAGTAGTTAGCAGAGAAGCTAGGATAAAGTAGAGAATGAAAACGGGGAAGATTTTTTGAAGCTTCACTCCTTGGTTGTTGCCTTGTTGACGGCTTTGCCAATAATAGGAGAGGAAGAGAACGATAGGGATAATAGCTAGAGTACGTGTCAGCTTGACAATAGTTGCAGGCTCAAGAGTGTTTGCATTGTAAAGACTATCCCAGGCACTAGCAGTAGCTGTCACAGAGGAAGTATCGTTGACCGCAGTACCCGCAAAGAGAGCAAAACCTTCGTTGGAAAGATGGAGCCAAGAACCTAGAGTTGGAAAGATAAGAGCTGCCAAGACATTGAAGAAAAAGATAACAGAAATGGATTGGGCTACTTCTTTTTCCTTGGCGTGAATAACAGGAGCAGTCGCTGCAATGGCAGAACCGCCACAGATAGAAGATCCAACTCCAATCAAGGTAGCTAGCTTTGTATCAAGGTTAAAAAAGCGTTGGAAAAAGAAAGCTATAATCAAAGCAATTGAAATAGTTGAAAGGATAACAGGAAGGGAAGATGTTCCAACTGCGAAAACTTGTGAGATATTGAGTCCAAACCCAAGCAAAATAACAGCATACTGAAGCAGTTTTTTGGAGCTATAAGTCAAACCGGCATCCAGTTGTGTATAGGAAGTGAGAAAGGGATGGAGAATCATTCCGATAAAAATGGCGAAAACAGGTGCTCCCACAACAGGCAGGAATCCTCCTAAAACCCAAGAGATGATAGAAATGATCAGGCAGACTGACAGTCCTGCCCAATTTTTTGATAGAAATGACATAAAAACCTCCGAAGATAAACGCTCCTTATTATAATCTTATTTGTCAGAAAAATAAAATAGAAAGTAGGAATGCAGACCCAGCCCGGGGAACGCGCCACCTCAGCCTCCGCACCCGAACGCCCATGCCCTCGCATTCCCGTCCTACCCCCTCCCCATGCCCGTAATGTGGCGGGCAACTCATGCGGCTCACGCGGGGTGTTAGACAGTACTACACTTAATGCGAGTAGAAACATCGTCGTCGCTGAAGAAAGAGTTCCCGTGCCTACAACGACTGTGCACCTGACCGACCGCATCCCGCGCGTGTCTGCTGATGAGTTGCTGGCGGGTTTCCGCCCGTCAGAGCGTTTTGGAGAGGTTTCGTTCGACACCTATATCCCCGACCCGAACCAGCCTTCGCAGGCTGAAGCGGTGCAGAAGCTCAAGGATTTTGGCGACAAGATTAACGGCAGTGGTTCCGGCGGCGGCTTTTTCGGACGACTCTTTGGTGGCAAGAAGAAGGACACCTCGAAGGCCGGCCTGTACCTTGATGGCGGTTTCGGTGTGGGTAAGACCCACCTGCTGGCTTCGCTGTGGCATTACGTAGACGGCCCGAAGGCGTTCGGTACTTTTGTGGAGTACACGAACCTGGTGGGTGCGTTGACGTTCCGCAAGACGGTTGAGGCGCTGAGCGGCTACAAGCTGGTGTGCATCGACGAGTTTGAGCTGGATGATCCGGGCGATACGGTGCTCATGTCCCGCCTGATGCGTGAGCTGGCCGATGCCGGCGTGAAGCTTGTGGCGACCTCGAATACTCTGCCGGGTGCCCTGGGCGAGGGCCGCTTTGCGGCTGAGGATTTTAAGCGTGAGATTCAGGTGCTTGCTTCGCAGTTTGAGGTGCACCGCGTGGATGGTGAGGACTTCCGTCATCGTGGCCTGCCCGATGCTCCGGAGCCGGTGTCTGACGCCGAGTTTGATGCGAAGGTTGAGGAGGTGTTCGCCGGTAAGACGGTGGGCGTCGATAACTTCGCGGACCTGGTTGATCACCTGGCGAAGGTGCACCCTTCGCGTTACCGTCAGCTGATTGACGGTCTGCAGGGTGTTGCGTGGCGTGATGTGCAGCCGATCACGGAGCAGTCGGTGGCGCTACGTTTTGTGGTGCTGGCCGACCGCCTGTACGACAAGGACCTGCCGATTGTTTCTTCGGGTGTACCTTTTGACAAGGTGTTTACCCCGGAGATGCTGGCCGGTGGTTACCAGAAGAAGTATTTCCGCGCGGTGTCTCGTTTGACCGCGCTGGCTCGTGAGGGCCTGCTGGGTGAGGAGGCGGAGCGCTAGTTCCGCTGTTCGCCGGGGCCGAGCTTTGGCCGGCTCGGGTTTTGATGCGCTGTTCTTTCTAGTCCCGTGAGACTCGAAGCTCGCCCGGTTTGCATGGTTAGCTTGGTTAGTCTGGTTTACCTGAACCGCGCCAACCCCTCTCATACGTGAAGACCCTCGCCGGGTCGCTTAGGAAGCACCCGGCGGGGGTCTTTGTGTGAGCGAGAACCTGGTACGTGACGGGAACATGGCGTGTCGCTCGCATGGTTTCTTCCCTTGTCAGGGAGTTATGCGGGGGTAGATGTGGTTGGAGTGTATAATTTTGCGTGTAGCCTCCGCGAGGTTCTCGCAAAGCACCCGTTTCTGCCGCATGGTTGCGGGCTAGTTTCGGGTAGCCATTTCCCTACTTTTTCGTAGGGACTTTCATTGAGGGGACCCAGGCTGGACGGCGTGCACTTAGAACACTTGCTATTTCCCTACTTTTTCGTAGGGACTTTCATTGAGGGCCTCCAATGTTGCGCAGTTATCGCTACATTCTTTTGATTTCCCTACTTTTTCGTAGGGACTTTCATTGAGGGAGGACAGCGCATGTCGCCACGCTCGAAAGCTGCGGCATTTCCCTACTTTTTCGTAGGGACTTTCATTGAGGGGTCTAAGACTATTCACGAGCGCCTGGCTGAGGTGCAATTTCCCTACTTTTTCGTAGGGACTTTCATTGAGGGCGGGGGAAACTGGAGGCATTGAAATTTTTGCCTTCGATTTCCCTACTTTTTCGTAGGGACTTTCATTGAGGGATCAGCGGTGGCAACATTGCGCCGGTGCTGCTGGAATTTCCCTACTTTTTCGTAGGGACTTTCATTGAGGGCAAGTACGATCGAGGCGTTGATAGCGGCCATAGCCATTTCCCTACTTTTTCGTAGGGACTTTCATTGAGGGTCGCGGAATGGCGAAGTTTCGAGCTGGTCGGTAATATTTCCCTACTTTTTCGTAGGGACTTTCATTGAGGGAAGCAAGAAGAAGCAGAGGATGAAGGGGGTAAATGGTATTTCCCTACTTTTTCGTAGGGACTTTCATTGAGGGGTCCGGGCGCGTGACCGTGCGTCTCGACGTATTCAATTTCCCTACTTTTTCGTAGGGACTTTCATTGAGGGCGCACATAACAGTGCACAGTCCACAGAAGTTCTTGATTTCCCTACTTTTTCGTAGGGACTTTCATTGAGGGCCCAAATAGCCACGTTCTCGATGCGGTGTGCGCCGATTTCCCTACTTTTTCGTAGGGACTTTCATTGAGGGGCCAGGAAATGCCCTATCTTGTCGCTACCATCTTCGGATTTCCCTACTTTTTCGTAGGGACTTTCATTGAGGGCAGCGATTGGGACTCAGGTCCACGTTGCTGGCGTTGGAGATTTCCCTACTTTTTCGTAGGGACTTTCATTGAGGGCCCGATTCTGCGTGCTCTGGCCTGATGCGGGCGATTGCATTTCCCTACTTTTTCGTAGGGACTTTCATTGAGGGCCGGTGTTCACCGCCAAGCCCGCCCAGAGCATCCAGATTTCCCTACTTTTTCGTAGGGACTTTCATTGAGGGTGAGTGGTCGGTGCTGAATAATGAGACGCTGGGCAATTTCCCTACTTTTTCGTAGGGACTTTCATTGAGGGACCGCCTCCGTGACTGAGCTGCCGGCCTATGTGCGATTTCCCTACTTTTTCGTAGGGACTTTCATTGAGGGCCCGTCGATAAGCACCTAGGCACTATCCCCCTAGCGAATTTCCCTACTTTTTCGTAGGGACTTTCATTGAGGGGCCTTCTTCACCCCAGCGTTCCCTTACGTAGTCTTCTAATTTCCCTACTTTTTCGTAGGGACTTTCATTGAGGGGAATGAGCGCGCAGATATCGCCAAGGCACAGAGCCTCAATTTCCCTACTTTTTCGTAGGGACTTTCATTGAGGGCGAGGATCTCGTCATCGATTCGTGCAACTGGTGTAATTTCCCTACTTTTTCGTAGGGACTTTCATTGAGGGGGTTAGAGTGTTTGCGAGGGGCACCTTCTTGCCGTATTTCCCTACTTTTTCGTAGGGACTTTCATTGAGGGTATCTAGCAGAACTCGCTAACCAACTCTCAGAGAATTTCCCTACTTTTTCGTAGGGACTTTCATTGAGGGCATTGACACCCTGAGCACCACCGGAAAGGCGGCATAATTTCCCTACTTTTTCGTAGGGACTTTCATTGAGGGGGGCATTGCTATAGGTAAGGTGTAGACCTTCTTTCGGATTTCCCTACTTTTTCGTAGGGACTTTCATTGAGGGGCCGCGGGCTAGTTATGGAAGGGCAGACGCAGCTCTATTTCCCTACTTTTTCGTAGGGACTTTCATTGAGGGGAGTCACTCAGAATATGCACCGGACTTACTGGGTGCAAATTTCCCTACTTTTTCGTAGGGACTTTCATTGAGGGTCGAGCCTACGTGAAGAAATGCGTATCCATGCTGAGAATTTCCCTACTTTTTCGTAGGGACTTTCATTGAGGGCCAGTCCCGGAAGGACGTCGCAATCTGGGCAAAGATTTCCCTACTTTTTCGTAGGGACTTTCATTGAGGGCACGAATATGTTGTCGGAGGTGTGATGAAGAGTGATATTTCCCTACTTTTTCGTAGGGACTTTCATTGAGGGGACCGCATTGCTGCTGCCCCCTCACCAGTGCATGGATTTCCCTACTTTTTCGTAGGGACTTTCATTGAGGGGCTCCCGATTGGGGGCGCGGTCTGGAATGGGCACAGGCATTTCCCTACTTTTTCGTAGGGACTTTCATTGAGGGTGAACTCTACGAAAAATTCCGTGTTATCAATTCCCAGGAATTTCCCTTCCTTTTCGGAGGGACTTTCATTGAGGGTTGCGGCCAGAACCTTTGCCACAGTATCGGCACCAATTTCCCTTCCTTTTCGGAGGGACTTTCATTGAGGGCCAGTCGTTTTGTCGCCACTCGCCGGTGCAGACCAATTTCCCTTCCTTTTCGGAGGGACTTTCATTGAGGGCGCCGGAGGTCAGCATCTCAAAAAGAGCCTTCGACGGGGATTTCCCTTCCTTTTCGGAGGGACTTTCATTGAGGGTTCACTAGCTCAGATGCCACGGTAGACCCGCGCCACTCATTTCCCTTCCTTTTCGGAGGGACTTTCATTGAGGGCCCACTGCGCTGGCTCCGGCGACGACGACTGCCGCATTTCCCTTCCTTTTTGGAGGGACTTTCATTGAGGGTCGCTGGTTGCTGATATGGCGCTGTATAACCGGGCATTTCCCTTCCTTTTCGGAGGGACTTTCATTGAGGGCTTCGCGAGGGTGACGTCTTGCAGGTGACCAGCGCCGATTTCCCTTCCTTTTCGGAGGGACTTTCATTGAGGGGAGCGGGCGTTCTTCTGCGTACCGGGGGTTTTCAGCAATTTCCCTTCCTTTTCGTAGGGACTTTCATTGAGGGCAGCGGTAACCGACGGGGCGCGGTCGGTCATTTCCCAATTTCCCTTCCTTTTCGGAGGGACTTTCATTGAGGGGTACGAGGCGGGCGATCCGTACACCACCACCGGCGACACATTTCCCTTCCTTTTCGGAGGGACTTTCATTGAGGGACTGCTTCACACAACCAGCCCAACCCCGGGAACACATTTCCCTTCCTTTTCGGAGGGACTTTCATTGAGGGACTGCTTCACACAACCAGCCCAACCCCGGGAACACATTTCCCTTCCTTTTCAGAGGGACTTTCATTGAGGGATTCATAGTACACGAGGTAACACCCTATGAAGAAGAATTTCCCTTCCTTTTTGGAAGGGCTTTCATTGAGGCATATAGTCCACGGCAAATTGGCCGTAATCAAAAGATTTCTCCGCTTTCTAACGGAGACTTTTACTGAAAAGTTCAGTAGGCTGTAGCACAGACGGATATCCCGCCGATTTTTCTACTTTGTTGTGGGGACTTTCAAGAAGACAGACCGTTGTGACGACCCCAGGATGACTGCTGGACCGTTTGTTCTGCACCTTGAGGTGTAGAATTTCATTGAGGCCAGAGAATGACTCACGGGTGGAGAGGTAACCTACCCATTTCCCTTTCCCTACCTTTTTTGTTGGGACTTTCATTGAGGCGGCGTCACCTCCGACGGCGTACCCTTCAAGGCAGCGATTTCCCTTCCTTTTCGGAGGGACTTTCATTGAGGCTGGATGACTTCAGTCGCCACTATTTGCTACCTCCCCAATTTCCCTTCCTTTTCGGAGGGGCTTTCATTAAGGACTCACCGAGATGTTCGCCCCGAAATCTGAAAAACTATTCCCAGCTGCTTGTGGGGACTTTCAATAAAACAGATCAATATCCCCCGTATGACCACGGGACCGTTTGTTCTGTAGCTTGAGGTGTAGACTTTCATTGAGGCCCGGCAAGGTCATCGGGGTGAGTCCGTAGCTAAATTTTTCCGTTTCTCAACGGGGACTTTCATTGAGGTGATTTCCAGGGGTTCTTTGCCGCACCAGATTTCATTATTTCCCTTCCTTTTTGGAAGGGCTTTCATTGAGGCGTCGACGGTCTGGGGCTTGGACGCGACATCGGTCAATTTCCCTTCCTTTTCGGAGAGTCTTTTATTGAGGCGAGACCGCGCGCAGGCACAGAGGGGGCCGGAGGAGCGAAGGAGTTTCCCATCCTTTTTGGAAGGGCTTTCATTGAGGCCCGGTTGCCTGACGTGCGTCGCCAACTTCGGTGATGACGATTTCCCTTCCTTTTCGGAGGGGCTTTCCTTGAGGCCAAGGCGAATAAAGAAAGATTCTCAACTCAGCGATTTCCCTACTCTCCGTAGGGACCTTCATTAAGGGCGGCTCATCCCGGCTTGCGCGGGAAACACCTCAACTTTCCCTACAGCTTTTGTAGGGACTTTCCCTAAGACCTCCCTGCTCCGTTCCTGGGCTCGCCACAGCCCAGGAACGGAGCTTTTTCGCTACATAACGAGGTTAAAAAACCAGCTACGATACACATCCACCAGCTATTACCTGCATCATCCATACATCCAAGTAGAAAAACTCAACACGCCGGAATAACGTCATAAACTCGCTGATAAGCTAAAAAATCCGTCGCAGTGCTAACCTCAAAATCAAGCAGGCAGAGTAGACTGCTTAGCATATTCACTCACACAAGGAGACACCAATGTCTACCCCCTACAGCGCAGGCGACGAACTACCCATCTCGCTCGTCATGCACACCGTGTACTGCCCCCGCCGCGCATGGATTGAATCCAACGGCGAAAAGACCGACACCTCACAGATGCAAGAAGGGCAATCTGCACACAGGCGAGTCGACGACCCCAAAACATCCCGCAGTACACAACTACGTGCAGTCACCATCTCATCAGCACGTCTCGGACTCACCGGACGATGCGACGCCGTCGAACCCCAAGAAGACGGTTCTACCCGCATCATCGAATACAAAGCGACACCGGTACGCCGCAACGCATCCGTCACACCGGCCCACAGGGTGCAGCTCGCACTTCAGAAAATCTGTCTCGAAGAAGCCGGCGAAACAGTCAGCGAATGTGCGGTGCACTTCACCAACCACAACAAAACCGTGCCCGTCGATATCTCAGACGAAGACATCCGCACCGCAGAGGAATACGTATACACCACCCGCGCACTCATCGATAGCCCGAAAGCACCGCAACCCCTCGAAGACTCACCCCGCTGCAGCTGGTGCTCCCACATCTCCGTCTGCCTACCCGACGAATCCCGCGGAAAAGAAAACATTACACGCGTCGTCGCCAGCAACCCCGACAGCCAAGTAGCGCACCTCACCATGCAAGGATCAAGGGCGACCGTCCAGCAAGGACGCCTTATCGTGCAGCACCTCGGCGAAACAACCAGCAGCATACCCCTTGAACGCGTGCACAGCCTCGTTGTTCACGGAAACATCGACGTTTCCTCCGCACTTCTACGAGAACTCATGTGGCGTAACTGCACCATCATCTGGTGCTCCAGCACCGGCCGAGTCTACGGCTGGTCGCAACCCGGCACCGGACCGAACGGCCTGGCCCGCGTGCAACAACATGTCCTCTCAGCGCAAGGGCACCTGCCCATAGCGAGCGCCATGATTGCCAGCAAAATCTCAAACCAAGCCACCCTGCTGCGCCGCAACGGCCATGCCGCAGACGTATGCCGCACCATGCGAGACATTCAGAAGCACACGCCGGAGGTCACCTCAATCCCGGAACTGCTCGGCCTCGAAGGTGAAGCCGCCTCGCTCTACTTCGGCAACTTCGCAACCATGCTTAAAGAAGATGTACTCGCCGAACTCGGCTGGACCTGGACCGGGCGGCAGGGGAGAGGCGCCAACGACCCCATCAACATTCTGCTGAACTACGCCTACGGGTTGCTCAGCTCAGAATGTATTCGAGCAATCCTCACCTGCGGGCTTGACCCTCACGCCGGGTTCCTGCACAGCAGCTCACGGAACAAGCCGGCGCTCGCTCTTGACCTCATGGAAGAGTTCCGTGCAGTCATCGCGGATTCTGTGGTGGTGTCTCTTATTAATAGGAAGCAGGTTAAAGCGGCGCACTTCACCACGGTTGGTGGAAGCTACCGGCTCACACCCGAAGGACGGAAGACCATCATCGCCGCTTTCGAGAAGCGCATGGCCACGGAAATCACCCACCCCACCTACGGGTACTCGGTGACCTGGCGCCGCGCTATTGAAGTGCAGGCGCGTATGCTCCTGGGCGTAATTAACGGAACTGCCCGCGACTATACGGGGGTGACCGTACGATAATGCGTGACGATGCTCGACGAACACTTATCGCTTACGACGTTCCTGATGACCGGCGGCGCACCAAACTGGCCAAGCTCATTCTTAGTTATGGGGACCGAATTCAGTACAGCGTCTTCATCGTGGATGCGGCCCCCGCCAAGGTGCGACGCATCAAAGACGAGGTTCAGGAACTCATCGATTCGGACGAAGATTCGGTGCTCTTCTGCGACCTGGGGCTACTGGCCCGGCTTGATGAGCCGACCTTCAGCTACATTGGCCGGGCGCGCGAGGTGACCGAATCGGATGCGCTCATTATTTAGTGGCGTGCTGCTCATTCTCTAGCGACGCGCGGCAGGGGAGCGAAGGAATGACGAGTTTGATTGCGGACTGGTAACAGAGGCGGAGATAATGGCCTTTGGAGGCTTTCGCCTGCGGACGCTAAATTTCTCTGCCGTCGGGTGGAGACTTTCATTGAGGTTTGTAGGGCACAGCGCCGTTGTATTCCTCAATGGTGATTTCCCCGCCTTTGGGTGGGGACTTTCATTGAGGCAAAATCAGTGAGCTTGCTGATGATGTGGACGGCGCAGATTTCCCCGCCTTTGGGTGGGGACTTTCATTGAGGTTCGCGGTGCATCAGCTGTGCGGCTACATGCGCCATGATTTCTCCGCTTTCGGGGGGGGGAGAGAGAGACTTTCATTAAGGCCCCCCGGGCATCTTCGTCTCATCCGCAATGCATGCATTCCCCCCCCGGGCGTGGACTTTCATTGAGGGAGGTCGCGCTGTTCATCTTCGCCACGGGCCAAGAATTTCCCCGCTTTGGGTGGGGACTTTCATTGAGGCTGCGAGGTTCAGGTGCCTTTGAGTGGTGCCCCTGAGATTTCCCCGCCTTCGGGCGGGGATCTTCGTTGTGGTTCTAAATGCGAATCGGGAAGTCACATGCGGGTTACGTAGCCTCGTTCTAGAAACCAATCTGGTTTCTAGAACGAGGCTACTCTCCTTAAAGTACGAAGACAGGCTAAATATGCCACCTATTGCGGATTCTTCTTGTTAGCTATCTGGGGTCTGAAATGACCAAATCGGATGCAGACAATCTGTAACGGCACTATGGTGAAGTCATGAGCGAAGAACAGAATCGATTGGCCGTAAGATCGAGATTTGGTTTTCCGGTCTGACTGCGTGACGAAAACACGCGCACCATTCGGAAAACCGATGTAGCTTAAAGCTATACAAGTAAACGTGCACGTCCAACGCATCGAAGCAAACGTGCCCCCAATACATAAGGAGACAACCATGTCCCAGAACATCATCACCCTCGCCGACCTCATCGAGAACGTCAAGCTCGGTGGCGGCTCCGTCATCACCTCCGTTACCGAACTTGAACCCGCCGCAGGTCCCCACGCATCCGTGGCACCCGCCAAGTATGTTGAAGGCAAGGGACAATCAGCTAAGTCCGTTTTTGTGTACGAGACCCGCTACATTGCAGGGAAGCCTGAGAACCAGGACGACCCCAAGAAGGAAGAAACCAAGACTGCCGAGAAGGCCGTCAAGGGCAAGCCTCAGACCGTTGTCCTCATCGACAGCAAGCAGTCCGAACTCAACCGCGCAGAAGCCGCCATCGAACAGGGCCGCCAGTACGGCGACGAAGCAGTCGTCAAGATTCCCCGCGCTGTCGTCACCTACCAGACCGAAAACGGCCCCGTCGAATACACCGACATGGAGCTCTCCCACCGCATCTTCGACGGTCATTTCCGCGCCGGCACCATTGACGGCAAGCTCATCACTGAAAATGACGACTACCGTGCACTGCGCAACTGCACCCCCGCAGACATGAGCGCACTGCTCAACACCGCCCCCGCAGCACTCCTCTTCGGCGCATGGGACTCCACCCGCAAGAGCAACCAGGTCCGCCTGCGCAGCGCCCTCGTCGGTGAAATCATCGGCGTTCTCGCCGATCAGGAGCGTAGTGGCGAAGAGCAGCAGGCACGTCGTAGCGGTGCTCGTGTTGACGCTGTCGCTGCTAGTGTGCAGCTTACCCCCAAGGATATGGAATCCTTGGTCAACGACCAGGAAGCTGAACTGAGCGACAAGAACATCTCCGAACAGCGTAAGAAGATTAAGGACGCAAAATCAGGTGACCGCATTTCCGGTTCTGCTCTCGGTCTGGGTAGTATCCCGCCTTCGGTCGAGGAAATTGGCGGTGTCTCCTGCCGTCGCATTACTCGCTCCTGGGTACTGAGCCTCGCCACCCTGCGTCAGCTGCGCTTCGGCACCGACGAAACCAAGAATGTTGCTGCGCGTGCACTCCTTGCCGCACTCGGCCTCAACGCTATCGCCCGTGCGGAGCGTGAACTGTACATCCGTGCCAACTGCGACCTGATCGAATCCGCCGCACCCGTCGTTACCCTCGACCAGCGTTTCGGTGAGAAGAAGCCCTTCGCGCCCCTGACCGTTGAACACACCGACCAGCTTCTCCTCGAAGCTATTGAGAACGCCAAGAAGGCTGGCGTGGCTGAGTGGAACGGCCAGACTTTCAAGGTCGAAGGCAACCCCACCATCATTAAGAACGCCGCCGCGGAGGACGCTGAATAATATGACGAACCTCGGAATTCTCGCGAGGTTCCCGCTCGGCGTATACCAGGGCCACAAGGCGGACGGAAGCCCCGACACCTTCCCTGACCCTGCCCGCTTGCAGGCCGCGCTCCTCAGCGCGGCCGCGCAGGGACCTCACGCAATTATCGAAAACGGGCAGTTGTCCCCCTCAGAAGAATCTCTCAAGGCCCTTAAATGGCTTGAGGAGAACCCCCCGACCGGGCTGCAGCTTCCCGACATGTGCCCCGTGTACCGCTCACGCAACAAGATGGACCGTTTTATGTACCGCGAGGTAGCGCGCTCCGCTAAGGAACGGCAGGTTGAGCCTCGTGCAGTATCCGACGGCTGGGCTGTATCCGACACCATCGGCTGGCAGTACGATAAGGTGCCCGCCGACATCGCGGAAACCATCACCCAGCTCTGTGGCGAAGTACCCTCCCTCGGAGAAGCCAGCAGCTTCACCGCCCTCTACACCGGAGACGTGGAACCCACCCACGCCATCGACACTAAGTCGGGTCCCTTCGAAGCAGGCGGCATGCCCGTCCGTGTGCCCGTGCCCGGCCGAGTTGACGCTCTCATGCGCGCGCATGCAGAAGCGTACCCCGCCAAGGTTCCCACCAAGTCAGCGGACAAGACCAACAAAGAAGACACTTTGCATCCTTCCCCGGTACCCACCGCAGGCCTCGGATCCATCAAGTACCAGCCGGTGGAGGCTGAAACCTCCACCAGCCCCTGGGAATACTTGTGGCTCCTCGAAGTAGACGGTGAAGAGCTGAAGCCTGAACAGTACGTCAAGGCATGCTCCCTGCTGCACAAGGCTCTCGTAGCAGCCGCAGGATTCGGCGCGCCCAGCCTCATCACCGGCAGGTACCCCAAGGGTCACAAGCCGGCCAACAGCCTGGCGCTGCAGTACCTGCCTGCCCGATACCTGCCTGACTACCTGCGTCGTGAAGTGAAGTCTAAGGGAGTCCTGCTCGTCTTGGCCCCGGCAAGCGCCCCGACCGATGAAGCAGTAGAACTCGGTATCGCACTCAGGAGCGTAGAAACTCTCTACGCTCAGGACTTCCCCCGGCTGACCGTGAAGCTTCGACAGAAGCGCCTGCCCGCGCACGGTTTCTGGGATGCCCCCAAGACCGGGTACAAGCGTCTGTGGCGTACCCTCAGCGCGGCCGTTCCCGAATCGCGCGTTTTCAACCGCCCGAAGAAGGCCGAGACGAAGGCCTGGACATTTGCTGACGCCGCTCTGCTTTCCATGGCTTACGTGTGGCGTGACAGCTTCGAAGCGCCCGAGGCCGAAACCTCACGTGGACGAATTCGTAGCTTGAGGGATCAGGTCGAGGAAACGGCTGAAGCCAAGGTCCTGGAAGCACACCGCGTAACCCAGAACCCCGCCGCCTACGCCTACAAGTTGCCCCGCACTCTGCCCGCAGAACCGTGGCGCGGCGTCGTAGACCTCGGCAACCTGGCAACGGATACGACCCTTGTAGCCATTGGCCAGTCCCGCCACATGGGCGGCGGCCTGCTGGTTCCGTTCGACGTGCCCACCGAAGAATACGACCGCCGTAAGAAGGAGGAAAAGCATGACTAGCTCCGCTACCGCGCTGCCCTCCATTACCCGTGAAGAGTTCGGTGAGTTCTTTGCCGCGCTTGATGCTGCACTTGATGCCGCACATAACAGCGCCGCACCTAACGACGCGCCCAAAGAAAAGCGAGAGCACTACCCCTTCAGCTGGCAGGAAGAAGTGCTCGACCACATTTGCGAGCACGGCGTATGGCCGGAACGTATTAACGCACCGACCGGCTCCGGTAAGTCCTCCGTGGTTGATATTCACCTCTTCGCGAATGCGCTCGCAGCGGTTGGCGCCGCGCCGCGCGTTCCCCGTCGCCTCTGCGTGACCGTGGGACGTCGTGCGCTGGTCGACAGCCAGGCAGATCGCGCCCGCGAGATTCTCCGCTGCATGAATGACGTGCTCGCTGATGAATCCGGCGAGCCCGATATTCTGCGTAGGGTTGCTGAAGCTCTCCAGAGCTTCCAGACCCGCAACGATAAGGAGGGGAACGCACCCTTCGAAGTTGGCCACATCCGTGGCGAACTCTCGAACCGCGCCCTGCCGGTGACCGACATTTCAGCCTGCGCAATCATTGCCGCAACCCCCGACATGTACGGTTCGCGAGCGCTCTTCCGCGGCTACGGTAGCACCAAGGCCGCCCGCCCGCGTGAGACCGCCCTGCTGACCATGGACACCGTCATGGTGCTCGATGAGGCACACATGAACCGTCAGCTACTGCACACCACTCAGCGTATTGCCCAGTTGCAGAAGCGCGAGGCTGACCTGGGCGTTCCCACCCTGCAGGTGGTCGAGACGACCGCTACCCCCTCAACTGAGGACAGCGAATCGACCACCTTGGGCGTGGACATTGAGGCTCTCGATAGCCCGAATGATAAAGAGCTGCGCAAACGTGTCTACTCGCAGAAGGAACTGGTGCTTCGCCCCATTGATAAGTGGGATGGTAAGCCCGGTAATGCTGCGACCGTGAACGCCGCTGTGGACGCCGTTATGGAGTTCCTGGCTCGCCGTGAGGCGAGCGAAGACTCAGAGGAAGCCTACACTGTCGGCTGTATCGTCAACCATGTGCGGACGGCTATCTCTATCAAGGAAGCACTTGCTAAGAATAAGGCGCTTGGAAAGGATGAGGTTCAGCTTCTCGTAGGACGCATGCGCCCGTACGATCTGGAGGATCTGCAGGCGGAACACCCCGATCTCTTCACTACCGAAGGCGATAAGTCCGTGAAGGTTGTTGTTGCCACCCAGACTCTCGAAGTTGGTATTGACGTTGACTTTGCTGACCTGGTGACCGAGCTGGCTCCTGCTTCTTCCTTGGCGCAGCGCTTCGGCCGTGTTAACCGTCTGGGCCACCGTACGGATTCCAAGGTCGTCGTTATTGAGCCTGCGAGCGGTGACTCGGTGAAGAAGGACGCGCCGCCCTACAAGGCGGTCGACCTGAGCAATGCGTATGCATGGCTCGAAGCGCTCAATGGTACTGAGAACCCGTCGGTGAACCCCGCCGCAATGGTCAAGAACCCGCCGGTACAGTCCTCCCCGGAGCGTCTGCTCTACCAGCGCCCGGAATGGCCGGACCTGCTGGAATTCTCGCGTACCGACGAGAACCCCTACGATGAGCCGGACCTTGACCTGTGGCTGCACGACTCCCTGGACGCAGAAACCGCAATGGGTGGTGTTATTGTGCGTGATAACCTGCCGAGCAACACTTCTGCCGCCATGGAGATTCTCAAGACCAGCTACTTTGCACCGAGCGACCGGGAAACCTTCCCCGCGAATCTGAAGATTCTCAAGGAGATTCTGGACTACCAGGATGAGCACGGCGTGAAGCCGCGTAAGTTCCTCTACCGTCAGGGTGAAATTTCCCTGTGGCAGGACGCTGACCACGGCGATGAGAGCAGTCAGTCGTTGGCTCCCGGTGACGTTCTGATTCTTGATACGGGTAGTATCCCGTTCACGAACCAGGGCATTGCCGTGACTCAGCGTGAGCTTCCCTCCACGAAGGACAAGCTGGAGGCTGTGCCTTTCCTCAACGGCGCCCTCTACGTGTACGAAAAGTGCGCGGACCGTGAGGAACGCTTCAGGGAATATCTGGGTCTCTCGCCCGAAGAGGTAGCGGAGTTGCTCGACAGCCAAAGTTCGGGCAGTGAGACGAGGACTGCTTCTGAGCTTTCTATCGAGGCTGAGGACGGTCAGGAAGTTATCTCCTGGTACGCCGTTGTGACCGACGAAGAGTCTGTTGAAGATTCCGATATCGCTCAGGAATTGGCCCCGACCGGTCCCGTTCTTCTGGATGACCACCAGAACGATGTTGCTGAGCGTACCCGCCAGCTTGCCGAGAACCTTGGTCTGGCGCCGGAATTCTCCGAGGCACTGGAACTGGCAGCAAAGTACCACGACGAGGGTAAACGCGACCTGCGTTTCCAGCAGATGCTAGGCGCAGACCCGGATGCGGACGCTCTTGCAAAGAGTGGTCACCGTTCCGTGGCCGAGGCGTACCGCGCCCGTAGCCGTAGCGCCCTGCCGAGGGGCTGGCGTCACGAGCAGCTGTCTGCACTCATGGTTGCGGCCTCGCCCGAAAAGGTGGGGGAGCACCGCGACCTGGTGTTGCGCATTATTGGTTGCAGCCACGGTCACGGCCGATTCTCCTTCGCCCACGACGCAGGCTTCCTGCTCAAGGAAGGCCACCTGCCCGAGGGAACGGACTACGAGGCGCTCAATGAACAGGCGACCCGACTCTTCAACGTCGGTTACTGGGATAACCTCATGGAGCAGACGAGCCGCACCTACGGCCCGTACGCTACCGCCTACCTTGAAGCTGTAGAACGCGCAGCAGATGCCCAGATCTCACGGGAGGGACACTAATGGCAACGCTAACCATTGCCGGTGACTACACCTCGGCATTGACCCATTTTGCCCTCTACGGGCTGTCCCTGATGGTTGAGCAGAAGCACCCTGGAGCCGTCACTATCGGTTGGTCTCAGGAAGGCCAGCCGCGCGCCCAGATGCATGCTGAAGGCGTGTCAGAAGAAGAAATTGCCGAGTGCGTGCACTCCTACGTTTCTTCCCTGGCTGCTGACGGTAGCTGGGTGAACGTCAACCAGTCCTATGGCGCGGGTAAAGAAGCTGCTGTTTTCTCCCCGTTCTCACCGCGTTTTCGAGGAATCGACGCGGAGAAGTACCCGGACGACTGGGCTTCTCACCAGAAGACCCGACAGGCTCATCTGGATGCGCTGATGGAACGTGACGACTTGCTGTCTCTGCTCTGGATTGCGGGTCTGGGCGAATCTTCCTACTGGCGTTTTGAAGCCAAGGCGCCTCGCCCGGATCACGGTGCGTCCCGCTGGGAGATGAAGACCCGCAACAAGGGCCAGGAGTTCGTCAAGGACCGTCTGCGCCTGATGTGCGCGGACCTGGCCACCTGGGAACCTTCCGCGATGCTCAGCGGTATTACCGGGCAGACCCTGTACGACTCGCTGGATAAGAAGCCGGATTCCCGAACCGGAACCGGTTTCACCGTCCCGCAGCCGACGGACACCGCGCTCGCCTTCTGCGCGCTGGTGGGTATTGCGAACTTCCCGGTGATCCACCAGGTCCACCGGATCGGCGTGACTCCCGGTGCGTACCCGTACAACGCTTTGCACCCGCGGCTTATGGTGCTTCCGGTATCCTCCGGAAAGGTTACGCCCGCCCGGTTGCGAACCGTCCTACGCAGCCACCCCTACCGCCGGGTGGTTGACGAGGTTGGTAAGGCGATGGAACGCGGTTCTTTGAGCTCTGACATTTTTGTGTCTGAGTTGGCGGATGAGAAGGCGATTCTTCGTGAGAAGGGCGTTCAGGCGTTTGTTGCTTTCCCCATTGTGAAGGTGGGTAGTGATTCGGCTCCTGAGCGTCAGGTTTTGAAGGGTAGCGCGGTTCCGCTGGGCTAGCCTGGCCGCTTATTGAAGCCGGCAAGTATGCCCGCAAGATGCAGGGGAGGGGCCCTCCGGTCGTATTACCGGAGGGCCCCTCCCTCTGTGTATCGTTCAGCGGATATGCGGTGGCTAGCTCTCTAGCGTGCTAGCGTATCCGGGGGAGTACCCCTACGTTGCCGCCACCACCGCCTCCTTGTCTGCGGTGCCGTTGCGGGTCCACAGCAGGAGCGCTGCCACGCTGTTGATGATGTAGAAGATGTACTTGCCGACGTTCGCGAAGTTGCCCTGGGTCAGCGCCTTCACGCACTGCACGGTGTTGTACAGGAACCAGAATTGCCACTGCATCGTGAGCTTGAGCGCGTTCAGAATGTTTGCTGACAGGGACAGGCCAAACACCACGGTCGTGATCCAGAACAGGAACGAGGTCTTGCCATCGTAACCGACATAGTTCGCAATCAGGGAGAACGCGAACGAACCCGCCACAATACCGGCGATAATCAGCTGGCCCTTCTTGCCGGTCGGCGGTTCCATCGCCTTGCCGCGTTCGGAGTTCTGCCACCTACGAATTGCGAAGGTGTACACGATAAAGGTCACCGGGTAGGTGATGATCGCTGCCTTGTTGCCCAGAATGTAGTCGATCGCTCCGGATAGCGCCGTGTTAATAATGCCGAGCACGTTACCGACGTTCGAGAGACGGCCGGTCAGGCGGGTAGACATCATTGAAATACCCACGTTAATCACTGAAATAACGCCGAGGGGGATGAGACTCGTCATCGGGCCCCAGTTAACGTACTTGGCGAGGTTGGTGCTCAGGTATCCAGACCCGATAGCGATGGCAATAACCAGTGCCACGCCGAAGAGATCGGCGTAACGCGACTTGGCGAAGAAGATAAGTGCCTTATCCACAAAAGCTCCTTTGGGATGGGTGTGTTAGCTCGCCGTTGAGTGGTACCGCAACGGTGATAAGGTTGTAATAACTATAACCCCCGAGCCTAAAGACATGCCAAAAACACACCAAACCGGCGCTATTTGTAGCGCGACTCACTTTTGGGGGTTGCAGATTGATTCGAGGCCTGCGGGTTGATCCGAGGCCTGCGGGTTGAATCGGGGCTTGCGGGTTGATGATTCTCACGCCCCCTAGCGTCACATAATTCGCCAAACCCTCGAATAAACTCGAACCTTAAGGTATTCTTGATAGCTGGGTCAGGAACCATGCCGGTCTCACTCACCGTGCATCCGCCCGGCACTCACCCTCCGCGTCTCACTCACGCTCAACAGGGAATCGCGTATCGGCCTCACTCACCGCACACGCTGTTGTCGCGCCTCCTGCCACCCGTAACTCACTCAACTCAAACGACAAGTGAATAGGACAATCATGCCCTTCCTCAACAATCGACTCTCACGACGATTCTTCCTGAAGGGTGCCTCCGCTGCCACCGCAGCAGGCGCCCTCGCACTGCAGGCCCAGGCCGCAAACGCAGATGAAGCCCCCAAGACCGCCGAGTCCCCGGCTGCCGCCGAGGAGACCAAGGGGCCGCGCCTCACCATCCAGCGCGCCACTATCACCGAAGACGGAATGGCCGTCAGCTACACCGCGCACGGCCTGCGTGAACTCCTCACCGAAGGCACCACCCTGACCGTGCGCCACGGCTACGTGCGCGATAACTCCTTCGAAACCCTGCGCTCCTGGCCGCTCACCCCCGAATTCAACGGTGACGAAGACACCTTCAGCGGAACCGACCTGTTCCCCATCGAACTCATTCAGCCTGAGGGTGTGGACCACGCCCTGCAGCTGGATATCTGTACTGACCCCTGGGGTCAGGAAATCGCCCACCAGGTCGCCGCACGCATCCCCGTGGCCGAAACCAAGATCCTGAAGACATCCTTCGAAGACGTGCCCGGCAACCACCCCTACGCCGACGACATCCGCGTGGCCAACCAGAAGAAGTGGCTGCTGCCCAACCCGCAGACCGGCGCCTTCGAGCCGGACCGCGCCGTCACCCGTGAAGAGGTCATCGCCCTGCTCAACCGTGCGGCGGGTCGCCCCGGCGTGAGCGAGAACTCGGAAGTCGCACCCTATGCGGATGCGGCAGACCGCCCCGCAGCTAACGCCCTGCACTGGGCGCGCGACCGCAAGATTGCTGAACCGATTGCCAGCGGCGAGCGCATCGACCCGACTGCCCCGATCTCGCACGAAGAGCTGGCGGCGGTGCTGTATCAGTACAACACCGAGGTGCAGCTCTCCGAGCTGGAGGAGGCCTCGGGCTCTCGCTTCCGCGATGTGCTGGGTGCGGGTCTGCTACACCGCTACGTTGCGTGGGCTGGCGCGAACGATATCGTGCTGGACTCTTCGGGTGAGTTCAAGCCGACCGCCCCGACGACCCGTGCGGAGCTGGCTCGTTTCATCCGCCGCTACAAGCTGCAGAACCTGCTGTTCCCCGATTTCTCGTACGTCTCCTAGCGTCGGGACTGTCTTAGCGCAGTTCGTCCGGATGGGTGGCGGCACCTTCGCCGGCATTTTTGTCGGTTGGGGCCGGGCACGGTAGATTCCGTCTCCCATATTTTGTAAACCCCCGCCTTCTGGCTGTGCGCTAGGGGCGGGGGTTTCTTGCGTCCGGGTTCCTATTGGGGATGGGACTTGCCGGGGACGCTGGGAATCCGGCCGGGAGCGGTGGTATTGGATTCGACGGGGCGCGAAATATTTTCGTCACATACTTGCCCCATCTTGAAAAATCCTAAGCGGTAAGTGAGTATTGCCTGGTAGGTAAATTAATGATTGCCTTACTTAGTACTGTGTGAGAACTGCCCATCGCGCCCTGTAGCGTAAAGCGACCGACCCGTCATAGCCTTGGCGTCGGCCGGTTCGCGGTCGTCGCAGGGTCGGGCAGGGAGCGCATCCCCGCAAATGGGGGAGCGGCGCTCCGTCCACACGCCACCCACACGATAAAGGACATACATATGAACCTCGCATCGAGCAAGGTATTCAAGGGCCTCGCCGTTGGCTCGCTGGCACTGGCAATCTCGGGCGTTGCCACCATCCCCGCATCGTTCGCGGCGGACCCCGCCCCGGCGGCAAGCCAGAGCAGCGACGCTCGCACCATCGCGGACAAGGCCATGGCAAAGATTACCCAGGGCCTGCCCGGTCAGTTCCAGGTCGCCTACTCCAAGAAGACCAACAAGATTTGGGTTGCGGGCACCGCGGACCGCGACGAGCACGTTTCTACGATTGCTCGCATTGACGCAAACTCCCTGAAGATTGAGGCAGTCGCCGAGCTGCCCATTATCAAGGGGGACTCGGGCTACTCCTACGAGGGTGCGTACGGTATCACCGTCGATGACGAGGAAGGTACCGTGTGGGTGACCAGCACCCGCGATAACTCCGTTGCCGTATACGATCAGGCGACCATGAAGCAGCTGTGGACCAATGCGGGTCTGAGCAAGGACGACCCGAACTGGATCGAGCACCCCCGCGAGGTGCGTGTCGATCACGAGTCGGGTAAGGCTTTCGTGACCGGTCGCTTCTTCGTATCCGCAATCGACCTGAAGACCAAGCAAGTTGAGAAGATTCAGCTCGAGGGCGCACCCGACGGCGGTACCCGCTACATCAGCATGAACATCCTGGTGGACGGCGGTAAGCTGTACGTTCCTGAGCGTACCGGCGGTAAGATTTTCGTTATCGATACCAAGACCTTCAAGGTCGAAAGCACCTTCGAAACCAAGGGCAACGCTGAGGGTGAGGTTCGCCCCTCCGACATCGCGATTGACCACTCCCAGAACGAAATTTACGTCTCCTCCCAGGGTGTGAAGGGCGTCAACTCCGGCGTGTCCATCTACGATGCGACCACCCACGAGTTCAAGAAGTTCATCCCGGTCGGCACCCAGGCACTCGCACTGGACAACGACGAGGCGAACGACCTGGTGTACGTCTCGGACTTCGGCACCGGCAAGGTCGGCGTGATTGACGGCGGCGCAGCGGACAAGCTGATTGCCGAGGTCGCCATGAATGGCGGCAAGGCAAACGACCTGGTCGTACTGCCCAACGGCTCCGTTGTTGCTGTGGACAAGCAGGCTGGCGCAACCGCAACCGTGCCCTACGTCCTCGACGGCACCACCGGCACCGTCAGCACCTCCAACCAGGTCACCAGCAAGCCCGGCAAGGACCGCCAGGGCAACGACGTACCCGCCAAGACCTCCGACATTCAGGCGAACTCCATCCTGAAGTTCAAGGTCACCGCAACCGCGGGCGACAACTCCGAGGTCAAGCAGGTCACCCCCGAAACCCGCGAGTTCCAGGGCTACCCGGCAACCGCCACCAAGACCAAGGCTGACACCACCCCCACCAAGCAGGGTCACCGCACCGTGGATGCAAATGGTAGCGTTGCGAACATCATTCAGGGTCTGCCCGGCCAGTTCCAGGTTGGCTACTCCAAGAAGAACCACAAGCTGTTCGTGCCCACCGTGGGTGCACGAGGCAATCTTGCTTCCTCCCTGGCGCGCGTGGATGCAGACACCCTGCAGACCGAGGCTTTCGCCGAGCTGCCCGTGAAGAAGAACGACAAGGGCCAGTACGGCTACACCTCCGCGTACGGCGTGACCGTCGATGACGTGGACGGCACCGTCTGGGTCACCAACACCACCGACAACTCCGTGGCGGTGTACGATCAGCAGACCCTCAAGCTCATCTGGACCAACGAAGGCGTGAAGGAGGGCGACCCGAACTGGATTGAGCACCCCCGTTCTGTGCTCGTCGACCACGAGTCCGGTAAGGCGTTCGTGACCGGCCGCTTCTTTGTCTCCGCTATCGACCTGAAGACCAAGCAGGTTGAGAAGATTCAGCTTGAGGGCGCACCCGATGGCGGTACCCGCTACATCAGCATGAACCTGTTCCTGGACGGCGGCAAGCTGTACGTGCCCGAGCGTACCGGCGGTAAGCTCTTCGTCGTGGATACCAAGACCTTCAAGGTTGAGAAGACCATCCAGACTCAGGGTGAGGACTCCACCGTTGAGGTTCGCCCCTCCGACGTTGCAGTGGACCGTTCCCTGGGCGAAATCTACGTCTCCTCCCAGGGCGTGAAGGGCGTCAATTCCGGTATTTCCGTGTACGACCTGCGCACCGGCGAGTTCAAGAAGTTCGTCAAGTTCGGCACCCAGGCGCTCGCCCTGGAGCATGATGAGGACAGCGACCTGGTGTACGTGACCGACTTCGGCACCGGTAAGGTGGCGGTCTTTGACGGCCGCGCCGACGAGGTGATCGGCGAGGTCGAGATGAACGGTGCCGCAGCGAACGACGTGACCCTGCTCAAGGACGGCTCCGTGCTGGTCCTCGACAAGAAGGACCGCGACGAGAAGGTCACCCTGCCCTACGTGCTCAACGGCACCACCGGCGAGATCACCACCGCCAGCGAGTACACCACCCTGCCCGGCAAGGACCGCCAGGGTAACGACGTGCCCGCATCGGTTCAGCAGCTGAAGGCCAACTCGATTCTGAAGTTCAAGGTTGGTCTGAAGGACACCGACGAGAGCGCGGCCCCCGTGACCCTCACCCCGACCGCCCTGCAGTTCGCGGGCTACCCGACGGTGACCGGCGTGAAGGCTGATGAGTCGAAGCCGACTGACCCGAAGTCTGAGGACGCCAAGAAGGACAACTCTTCGACCCCCGCCCCCTCGCAGTCGGCCGATTCGGCCACCGACGCGAAGGATACTGCGAAGTCCGATGCAAAGACCGATAACAAGAGCGATTCTCGGGACGAGCTGATTCCCTCCAAGGATGGCGTGAAGGCCGATCTTTCCGGTTCCTCGCAGGCTCTGCGCGAGGGTGGCTCCTCGAAGGGTGCTCTGGCCAGCACCGGTGCGAACGGCGTGGCCGGCCTGCTGGCCTTGGGTTCGGTTGCCCTGCTGGGTGGCGTGGCCATCCTGGTTCGCCGTCGCAAGGCCTAAGCTGTAACCGCCGACTTTGCCATAAGGAGGCGGTGAGTAGCAACGTTCAGCGGTCACTCTGAGCCGCTGCGTGAGGCGGGCTCCCGGCCCCGCCGCAATCGTCGAGATTGCGGTGGGGGAGGGGCCCGCCTTTTGCGTGCTATTGGGTGCGTTCGCACGAACGGAAAAGTGATGTCGTTGCGGGAAGAATAGTGCATCGGAATAATGTACCGGGTGAAGCAAATTTTTACATTGATGTGTAAATATAAGAGCTAATGAATATCAGGCTGACCAGGGTTTTTGCCTCCCGGGGAAGGTAAGTCTCCCCCTAAGGGTTCAACGTTCACGTGATGCTCAAGGTAAATTCGCGGGATGCGCCCAAAAATATTGAACACACCCTCGACGTAGCTTGTATTTTCCTGGGAAAACACTGAGGATAAGAGGGTAGGTAAATTTATGCATTACTTGCGTTTCTGCTCCCGCTGTCGTTGAGCGTGTCACCGCACGCTCACGAGGTGTCTCGTTAGCACCTCGACGCGGCAGCGGAGTACTTCCGTTACATCTCTACAAGGACACACATTGAACCTCACTCCTTCTTCGGGTAAGGCGCTGAAGGGTATCGTTGCTGGCTCCCTCGCGCTCGCCATTTCCGGCGCGTCCATGATTCCTGCCTCCTTTGCAGCGCAGAACACCGCGCAACCGACCACGACCCAGTCCGCTTCCTCCTCCGACGCAGCAAGCGCTGAAAGCCGCGTCGTAGATGTCTCCGCATCCACCGCCCAGATTACTCAGGGCCTGCCCGGTCAGTACCAGGTGGCCTACTCGCAGGCGCACCACAAGATTTGGATGGTTGGCGTGGGTGGCAGTAGCAACCTGGCCTCCACCATCGCGCGTGTCGATGCAGACACCATGAAGATTGAAGAAGTAGCGGTCCTTCCCTTCGAATATGACGCAAACGGCCAGTTCGGCTACGTTTCTGCGTACGGCATCACCGTCGATGACGCCAACGGTACCGTGTGGGTCACCAACACGACCGACAACTCCCTCTCCGTGTTCGACCAGGAGACCATGGAGCAGATTTGGACCAGTCACGGCATGTCCCAGGCCGATCCGAACTGGATTGAGCACCCCCGCGAGGTTCGCGTGGATAACGCATCGGGCAAGGTGTTCGTGACCGGCCGCTACTACGTCTCGGCTATCGACATGAAAACCTTCGAGGTCACCAAGATTCAGCTGCAGGGTGCACCCGATGGCGGCACCCGCTACATCGGCATGAATGTGGCCATCGACGGCGACAAGCTGTATGTGCCCGAGCGCACCAGCGGCAAGCTCTTCGTGATTAACACCAAGACTCTGAAGACCGAGCAGGTCATCCAGACCCGGGGCGAGGACTCTTCGGTTGAGGTTCGCCCCTCCGATGTGTCCATCGATCACTCCCAGAATGAAATTTACGTATCCTCTCAGGGCGTGAAGGGCGTTAACTCCGGTATCTCGGTGTACGACCTGAAGACCGGTGCGTTCAAGAAGTTCGTCAAGTTCGGCACCCAGGCCCTGGCCATGGTCAACGATGAAGAGCGCGACCTCGTGTACGTCTCCGATTTCGGCACCGGTAAGATTGCTATCTTTGATGCCAAGACCGACCGCGTCATCGGCGAGGTTGAGATGAATGGCGGCAAGGCTAACGACCTGACCCTCGCCGACGACGGCTCCGTCGTGGCCGTGGACAAGCAGGACATTGAGGGCACAACCGCCTCCGTGCCCTACGTTCTCGACCCGAAGACCGGCGACGGTTCGACCACCGACAACTACATGTCCAAGGCTCGGGTTGGCCGCGATGGCAAGACCATCCCCTCCACCCGCGAGGTTCTCAAGCCGAACTCCATCATGAAGTTCCGCGTCGAGCTTGCCGACGGCGAATTCACCTCGCCCGCAACGATTGTTCCTTCCAAGCTGGCCTTCCAGGGTTACCCGAAGGAAGCGCTGCCCGTGATTATCGGCCCCACCCTGAACTTCGCGGAGGGCACGATTGACATCACTCGCCCCTACACCTTCCATGTCACCGGCGCTGATTTTGATAAGCCCCCGGCCGAGGGTATTCGCCTCTTCCTGGTTAAGGACGGCGAGTGGCTTCCCGGCAACGACAAGCTGACCGACAGCGAGCTGCAGAACATCCAGAAGATCTCCACGGTTATTCCGGCCAGCGACTTCGTGTACAACGAGAAGACCGGTAAGTACTCCTTCAGCGGCACCCTGCGCGTACCGGCAAACACCTTGAAGTACGGCCAGGGCTACCTGCTCGGCACCGTGACTGCCGGTTCCGACGTTGCTATGAATCGCGACTACGATTCGGCTCGTGCGCTGATTGTTAACGATGTTCAGGAAGACGCGGATAAGGCTGATAACCGCGCCACCTCGGAAGACTCGAGCAAGCCGAGCCAGCCCGCAGAGTCGCCTGCCGCCCAGCAGCAGGATAACGCTCAGCCCAAGACTGCTGACTCGAACGCCCCTGCCGCACAGGAGCAGATGGGCTCCACCGTGAAGACTCCCGCGAAGAAGAGCTCTTCGTCGCAGCCGGCCTCGAACTCTTCTTCCTCATCTCAGTCCTCCTCTCAGTCGAAGGGCTCTAACGCTCAGGTAAACGCCTCTGCAACGAAGTCCTCGACCCAGAGCGGTTCGCTGGCTAAGACCGGCGCACAGAGCGTTCTGAGCCTGGCTGCCGTGGGCGCTTTCGTTCTGATTGCCGGCGCCACTCTGGTAGTGCTGCGTCGCCGCAAGTCCTAGCCTGTAACGGCATCTGACCGGTTCTTATCGGTCCTTCCGGATGCGCCCCGTACCGAATGTGCGGGGCGCATCTGTATGGGGGCGCTGATGCGGGTCGGGGAAGCGGTCGGCAATATCTGTTGTGACGGCAGAAACCAACATTGGATAATGTGTGCCATTTCACTCGATTTCGATTTGGTCGTTTTGTGGAATCTCTGTATAGTAGTATGTGTTGTCAGGGAGACCTGATAAAAGAGATGTAAATCTCATGGCCCCATCGTATAGCGGCCTAGTACTCCGCCCTCTCACGGCGGCAACACCGGTTCAAATCCGGTTGGGGTCACCACTAGGAAAAAGCCTTGGTTCTTCGGAATCAAGGCTTTTTTATTTATGTCTTTATTCGTTAGAAGCGTTTGGCTTTGCGGTGCCGCCGTGAGCCTCTCACGGCGCCGCTCCTTGCGTCGCGGCACTGCGGGGTATGATGGATTTCCTCGCGCGCTCGGCATCATGCCCCGCCACTTCTTACGGCGTGGCATTCGGACGCATAATGAAATCCCTCGCGCGCTCGGCATTATGCGCCCTCATCACCATACAAATCCGGTTGGGGTCACCACTAGGAAAGAAGCTCTTCATCTTCGGATGAAGGGTTTCTTTGTTTATACCTATATTCGTTAGAACTCTCTGGCTTTGCGGTGCCGCCGTGAGCCTCTCAAAGACTAAAAGCGAGAAGCCACATGTGTTTCGAAAAGCAACAAACATGGTGGCTTCTCGAAACACATGGTGGCTTCTCAGCGGTATAGGGCGTAGAAACTTTACTGCGCCTGTTGAATCTACTGCGCCGAGGCCTCAGCAGAAGCGGTAGTAGCCTCCGCAGAAGCGCTCGGGCTCACCGAAGCAGCCGGCGAAGGCGAAGCTGTACCGGGAGTACGGCGCACCATACGCCAGGTGCCGTCCTGGTAATGAGCCACAACCTGGCCGGCCACCGGCTTACCCTGGTACTTGAACACATCAGCCAGGGTCTGGGTGCGGTCGTTGGTCTTGCTGTACACGCCAGCACCCTCGGCGGTATCAATCGTCATCTCGGTAGCCCAGGTGTAGTAACCGGTGCGAGTGTCCTTCGTGGGGCGATCCGCGGTCAGCGAGAAGACCAGAGGGCGCTCCGAACCAACCACCCAGCCGCTATCAGAGGCGTACATGCTCTGGAATAGCTCGGCCACCGTGGTGTAGTCACCCGTGTGGTCAATGTTCGTGAAGCGGGTACCGTCGCCGGTGAGCAACAGGTAGTTCAGGGTGGCCTGCCAGTACGCAATGAACGCGTGCAGGCCCTCAACGCTGTTCTCACGCAGCTTCGCGGGCTCCAGGGGAACCGGAACGTTCTGAGCCTTGTGCTCCTTCGTACCGGCCTCAAAGGTACCGGTCGAGGAGTAATCGGCCAGAACGACCTCGCCCTTCAGGCTGGGTCCGGGCTCAACGGTGGTCGTCGCCTCCGGAGTGGGTGCGACGGAGACGGAAGGAGTCGTGCTTGCGCTCGAAGATGCGGTAGTCGCACTCGGCGAGGAAGATGACTCGGAAGAGTTAGAAGAGCAAGCGGCCAGCAGGGTAGCGGCCCCCATACCCAACGCAGTCAGCGCGGTACGGCGGGTGTACAGAGTAGACATAAGAATCTTTCTGAGTAATGTACGTGCATGAACAGTTAAAACCAGAATATCGCAGGCTGGTTCTCAACCCAATATGAAGTTATCCGATAGTGCAAAAAATGCGGCGGATGCTCGCACACTAGGCGTTAAAGCATCCGCCGCATAGAGGCGCACCGTCGGGTGGCTGACTAGACGTTGAGTCCGCCGCTCTTCCCGCTGCCGCTCTTCGGGCTCTTGGAGCTGGGGGAGGGAGAGCTGCTGGAGCTTCCGGAGCTACCGCTGTCGTCGTCGCTCGTATCTTTGGTGATAACGGTCCAGCCGCCAGACCTGTAGGTCATATCGATGTAGATGTCGTGGCTCTCCGCGGTAAAGGCCGTGTTGGAGCCCCTACCCTGCAGATAAATCTTCAGATTCTGATCGAGAATCAAACGACCATTCCAACGGTATCGCGGGCTAGAGCCCGAGGACTTCTGGGTAGGAGTATCGGTGGAAAGCGTGATGCCCATCGGAGCATCAGAACCGTACATCCAACCGGACTTGTCCTGGTACATGGTGGAGAAACGCTGGAAAATCTCCACATAATCCTGATCGGACTTGCTCAGCGGTCCGGAGTCGCCGGTGAGCAGCAAATAATTAATCGACGAAATCCAGTAGCCGAGGAAAGAGTAGATACCATCGACCGACGGGTCGTGCATGTTGCTCGGGGGGAGGGGCTTCGGCACATTCTTGGCCTTTTCGGTTTCGGTGGCCGGAACGTAGGTGCCGTTCTTCTCGTAGCTATCGAACTTCAGGGGACCTTTGTAGGACTTACCCGAAGAAGCCGAAGCGGATGCCTGCGAAGAAGCAGACGTACTAGACGAGGCGGACGCCGAAGGAGACGAAGAAGACGAGGCGGACGCGGAGGAACCAGCTAGGGGGCGTACCTTCGGAGCGCAGGCGCTCAGCGCGACGGTAGCCGCAGCACCGGTGATTAATAGCGCGGTGCGTCGGGTAATGGAGGCGGAAGAAGGGCCGGTCATCGTAGCCTTTCGAAGTTTGTAGATTATCGGAAGTTGAGTGAGCCACCGCTCCTATCATACCTGTCCTTGCTGAAGGCCCCGTCATCGCGCGTCATGTATGAAATACGCCGCCGGACAGGCACTTAAACACGAAATCCCGAAAACACAAAGTCCCCCGCACACAACCACAATAGTGCGTACGGGGGAGGAGGGAGAGGACGCTACGCCGATGCCGAAGAAGCCGATGCGGAAGCCTCATCCTCATGACCGGTGAGCATCACCCAGACGCCATTCTTATACTCCACACCAACATACGTGCGGCCGCCCTCGCTCTTGGCAATCTTGTGGGGAGCAGAACCGTCTACGTGAGCCTTCAAATCCTGGTTGAAGGTGAGGTTGGCACTCCACGTGTACTGGTTGGGGTTCTTGGTGCTCTGACGGGGAAGATCCGCCAAAAGGCTCATCTCCATCAGGGTATCGGCACCGTAAGTCCATCCACCGTAGTCCTGGTACAGCTGAACGTACTCGTTAAACTGCTTAACGTACACATCGGCGGGATCAGCCTTCTTGAGCGGCTCAGAATCGCCGGTGAGCATCAGGTAGTTGATGGAAGCCAGCCAGAAGCCCGTAAACTCGTAGATTCCCTCGGGGCTCCGATCATTCATGTGCTCCGGAGGGAGGGGCTTCGGCACGTTCTTGGCCTTTTCGGTTTCGGTGGCCGGAACGTAGGTGCCGTTCTTCTCATAGTTATCGAACTTCAGGGGGCCCTTGTAGGACTTGTTCGAAGACGCAGAAGCGCTGGAAGAGGCCGAGGCGCTAGAAGAAGCGGAGGCCGATGCGCTGGAAGACGCGGACTCACTTGCCGAGGCGGATTCAGAAGCCGACTCGGAAGACTTCGACAGCGGATGCACGGACTGGGCGCAGGCGCTCAGCGTCACGGCGGCACCGGCACCGGCGGCCAGCAGGGCGGCGCGACGGGTCAAGATGGAAGAAACAGGGGAAGGGCTGTTCATCATAGCCTCTCGGTAGAATTCATCAGAGCTGAGTGAGCTACTGTAATCATCATACCCGGGCTACCCGTTCATCCCACTCACCGTCCGTCACAAAACCGTTCTAACGGAGCAGCTGCGAGAAAGCGCGGCGAGCCTTGGCCACCTTGGGGCTCACCACAAACGTGCAATACCCCTGCGCCGGATTGAGCGCATAGTAGTTCTGGTGAACAGGTTCGGCCTCGTAGAAGATATCGAGCGGCTTAATCTCGGTGACGATGGGTGCGTCAAAGAGCTGCTGGGCGCGCTCCTTAGCTCGCTCCGCCAGCTCGCGCTGCTGCTCGTCCTCGTAGAAAATCACCGAACGGTACTGCGAACCCGTGTCAGCCCCCTGACGGTCCCAGCTGGTCGGGTCGTGACTGATGAAGAAAATATCCAGGATGGTGTCGTAGCTGATTACCTGCGGATCGAAGGTAATCTTCACGGCCTCGTGGTGCCCGGTCGTTCCAGAGCACACCGAACGGTAATCGGGGTCGGGCATGTCGCCGCCAGCGTAGCCGCACACGCTAGACTCAACGCCGCGGAACTGGCGATAGACGGCGTCCAGGCACCAGAAGCATCCACCGGCAAGAACAATTTCAGCCATAATCTCTCCTTATCGAGGCCATAACGAGGGGGGGCGTACCCGCGCGGGCCGCCTCGGCCCGACGCGATTTGTGCACCTTCATCCGCCCTATTCAACGCGGGGGAGGGGCATATTATTCCCCCGCCTCCACGCACAGAACCTGGCAGGAGGGGCACCATGCCCGCCACCCGGTCCGGTAGACGGCTGAGAAACGAGTCACCACCGCGGTAGCGGCTCAAAGCCTGTCACAATGGAAGCATGACTGAAGAACTCGCAACCCCCACCCTAGCAGACGTCGTCGACGCCTTCCATACGCTCTTCCCGCCGCAGCTCGCCGCCGGCTGGGACGCCTCCGGCCTCGTTGCCGGTCGTGCCGCCGCCGCCGTACGCACCGTGCTCTTCGCCGTGGACGCGCTCGCCGCTACCGCCGAGGAAGCCATCGCCGAAGGTGCCCAGTTGCTCATCACCCACCACCCGCTACTGCTGCGCGGAGCCCAGTTCATTCCCGATAGCACCTACAAGGGTGAGGTCCTCCACACCCTCATCGAGGGTGGATGCGGCCTGCTCGGCGCCCACACTAACGCAGATGCCGCCGTCGAGGGCGTAAACGAAGCACTCTGTGACGCCATCGGCCTCATCGACCGTGAACCGCTCACCGAAGCGCAAACCCAGGTGCTCGACGGGCAGGAACATACTGTGGGTACCGGCCGCATCGGCACCCTGCCCGAAGAACTGACCCTGAAGGAGCTTGCCGAGCGCCTCGCGGCGGCCCTGCCTCCCACCGCCGGCGGGTTGCGCATCGCGGGCCGTGCCGACCAGCCGATCCGCCGGGTTGCCCTCTGCGGTGGTGCCGGTGACTCCCTCTTCGACGCGGTGCGCGCCACCGACGCGCAGGTGTACATTACCGCCGACCTGCGCCACCATCCGGCCAGCGAGTTCCGCGAAACCGCACGAGTTACCGGCAGCAATATCGCGCTGATTGATTGCTCCCACCCGGCCAGCGAATCGCTGTGGCTGCGTTCGGCAGCCGACCGCCTGCGCAAGCTGCTTGCCGAGCGCGGCTTCACCATCGAGACGAAGCTGTCCGCGCTCAACACCGACCCGTGGGACTTCACCGTCTCTACCGGCGTGGCAACCGGTCAGGATGCGCACTCGGCAAGCACCGCCGCAGCCCCCGCGTGGGAACTCTAGCGCGAGAACTCTAGAAGAATCCGCGCGGATTCCCTCAACGCGCAAGAGTTATTGTGCAAAAGTCATTGCGCAAGAGCCCGGGTACCCTGTCCGTTGTGACGGGGTACCCGGGCTAGAGCCGGCCCGGGCTAACTTAGTTAGCAATGCGATACAGGCCGGTAGTGATAGGGTTCAGCACACGATGCCGGTAATAGAACATCATCCAGGCCAACTCAATGCGGGTCACCGCATGGTTCGGTTCAAACATGCCGGTCTCGGGAGTAATAACATTCTGCTGGGTAGCCCACAGAATCTCACGGTAGAACGCGGAATCCGGCGTAACATCCGGGAAGGACGAAACACCCGAGACTTCCGGTGAACCGGACGCACGGTAGACCATCGCGGCAACGGTTGCATTCGTGAGCCCTTCCTCCGCGTGGAACTTGCCGTCGGGTCCGCCGAAGGTAACGCCCTTTTCGCGAGACCAAATATAGGCGGCGTAGTTTGGGTCGTCCGTCTTCACATCCGGCCACGGGGAGATTGCAGGGAGGTCTACCTTGGGGCTGCCCTTCATCTCATAAAGGGTGGAAACCAGCTCACCGCGGGTGGCAGGCTGCTTCTGTTCCTCGTCGTTCAGCGACGTAGAAAAGTACATGCGTTCCTCTACGGGCACGTAAGCATTCGTGAACCGCTGGACGCCCTCAAACTTCAAGTCCTGGTGCGCCAAAAGAACGCCGCGGTGCTCCGGGGCCAAACCCACAATCGGGGTGATGAGGGTCTTATCCGTCTGGCTGACATAGCCGTAGTCGCTCCACGCCTCAATGACGTACTGCTTGGACGGATCCAGCGTGTTTGCGGGAATCTTGAGGTTGACGAATGCGAAGCCTCCCTCCAGGCTCCTCTCGTATTCATCATCGCCGTGGATGTAATGCTTCATCTCGCTCATGACCAGGACGGGGGAGCCGGTGCCCTTCTCGCGGATGACGTACATCATGCCCTCGGCGCCGGGGATGTTATTCCCCACGAAGCCCTGCCCCTGAATCAGCAGTTCCTGATCCTTCGTGGGGTCCTTCAGAGCATCGTATTTCAACTTAGGTGCGAAGGTGTCGAAGTGATAATCATTGGTGCTCAGACCGTGATGCGTCACAACGTTCTTGCGAGCCCAAATATCCTGAACGGTTGACTGCGGCTGGCCCTCGGGCTCGGCGAGGATGCCAACCTCGTAACGCACCTTGTCCAGGGTCATATCCGGAAAATACTCCGTGAGGGTGTAGTAACTCGGCAAAGTATTAGCCTCAACCTTCAGCGGGGCGACAAAGGTGCCGTCATCGTCAATGGTGAAGTCCTTGCCCTCCTCGAACCGCAGAAGAGTGTCGGTAATCTGCAGAGCGTTATAGGGGACGTTCTCCTCGGGTGCGATATAGATGACTACCTTGCCGTGCTGCTTGCGCCACTCCTTGGTGAAGCCGGTGCCCAGAACCGTAATTTTACTGTCCTCACCGGTGTACAGGCCGTCGCCCTCTTGCCCGATATAGTCACGGCCGTCCTGGTAGTAGTAATCCTCATACGTAACGGTGAAAGACGGCTCATCCGCGACATCTTGAGTTGCAGGGGTATTGGCAGCCGGTGCGTTAGCAACGGGCGCGTTTGCGGTGGGCGCTGCGTCCTGGGCCAGCACCGGGGTCATCGGCAGGACCATTGCGCTCGCCAGTACGAGCGCGCTGCAGTTCCGAGCCGCGTGGAAGAATGAAGACTTAGAGTTCGGAAGCGAGGACATGAGACATCCTTAAGGTTATTTCTCCAAGGCCGTGCGGGCTCACCGGCAGGCCGGAAATCTACCGTCGAATCTGCGTACGCCCCATGAGAAAAGTGGTTGAAAATCCCCCTCGGTTTCGGGGATATCCTCACCCTATCAAAGCGTTGAACGATTGTCAGAAAACACTCAAGGGATACTTGAAGGTTCCTGGAAATCTCACACAGCAGTTAGCTGATAAAAGCTGAACCCCGTGCTCCCGAACAGAAAACCATTCGGGAGCACGGGGAACCAGCGAGCTATCCGATGCGCCGCACACGCCCTCAAGGTAAAACCCCGAGGGAGACGCGAGCACACCGATGCAACGCTTAGCGAGCCTGGTATGCCGCAATCAGGGTGGCCAGCTCAGCCTTGGTCACCATGTGCTGAGCATCAAAAGTGCCGTTAGCGTTCAGCACCACCTTGTTCTGCTGAGCCCACAGAATCTCACGGTAGAAAGCCGAACCGGGGGTCACGTCCTTGTAGGAGGAGGTGCCCGTTACCGCAGGCGAACCCGCCGCGCGGTAGGTGAAAGCCGCAACGGTTGCGTTCGAAACGCCGGCGTCAGCGTGGAACTTGCCGTCCGACCAGCCGAAGGTGATGCCCTTCTGGCGGGCCCACACGTAGGCGGGGAAGTTCGGGTCGGTGGTCTTCACATCCGGCCACGGGGAAGTCTCGGGGAGCTTCACCTCGGGGGTACCCGCCTGCACGTAGAGGGCAGCTGTGAGCTCACCGCGGGTGGCCTTCTGAAGCTGGTTCTGGTCGGGCTGCGGGGTCGGCTGAGGCTTCGGCTCGGGCTTGGGGGTCGGCTGCGGTGCCGGGTCAGGCTTCTTATCGTTGTCCTGGGCCTTGGGCAGGTTGGCGTCCTTGTAACCGCTAGTGCCGTTCAGATCCAGGTCCTGCCATGCGAGCAGGGTGCCGCGACCCTCGGTAGACTTGCCCACGACCGGCGCGAGTAGCTCGCCGTTCTTGCCGTAACCGTTGTTAGCCCAGACCTCAATCACGTACTTCTTCGAAGCATCCAGGGTGTTTGCCGGAAGATTCACGGTACCGTTCAGGTTGCCGTCACGGTAGGCCGAAGCCTGGGTGGGGTGGTCAAACTCGATAATGTTGCTGGTTGCCAGAACCGGGGTGTTCGAGCCCTTCTCGCGAACCACGAACTGAACGCCCTTAACGGAGTTGATATCGCCGTTGAACCCCTGGCCGCCAACGTTCAAAACCTGTGCCTTTGCAGTATCAGCCACAGCGTTGTAACTCAGGCGCGGCGCGAACGGCGCCGGCTTCTCGCCCAGAGTGTTCAGCACCTGAGTGTGAACCACGTTCTTGCTGGTCCACAGCTCCTCAGTGGTCAGCGGCTTCTGACCCTTCTGCTCAGCGACCACACGAATCTCGTAGCGGACATCGTACTTGGTGCCGCCGGTCGGATCGTGGAAGTTGTCATCATCAACGAAGTAGTAGGCCGCCAGCTTGTACGCCTCAATCTTCAGATCAGCCTCAAAAGTGCCGTCATCGGCAATGGTGAAGTCCTGACCTTCCACAAAGCGCAGCATCTTCGAGGTCGGAATCTCATAGCCGGAGGGCGCGTATTTTGCAGGGGCAATGTACAGAGCCACGGTGCCGTGCTGGGCACGCCACTCCTTGGTGTAACCCGAACCCTTCACGTGAACGGTGCCGCCCTCGGTCGTGACGAGGAAAGTATTCACGCCATCGTACTTGTAGCCGTCGAGAACGGATGCCTCAAAAGTGGTGGTCTGCTCCACGGGCTTCGGATCCGGCTTCGGCTCGGGCTTCTTGTCGTTGTCCTGAGCCGTGGGCAGGTTGGCGGCCTGGACGCCGTCCGAACCCTTGAAGTTCAGATCCTGCCAGGCCAGTAGAATGCCGCGGCCCTCGGGGGCCTGACCCACGACGGGAGTGACGAGCTTGTCGCTGTCCTCGTAGCCGTTGTTGCCCCACACTTCGACGGTGTACTGCTTCGCCGAATCCAGGGTGTTAGCGGGAATCTTAACGTTGCCGATGAGGTACCCGTGCTGGTACTGGAACGCATACTCGGGGTCGTTGTACTCGACAATGTCGCTGATAGCCAGGACGGGGGTGTTCGAACCCTTCTCACGAATAAGAATCTGCACGCCCTTGGGGGAGTTAATATCGCCGTTGAAGTCCCAGCCGTTGAAGTGAAGATCCTGGTCCTTGGATGTATCGGTGAGGGCACTGTAGCTCCAGTGCGGGGTGAAGGCGTTGGTCTCAGCCTTCTGGTCACCGCCGGCCTTTGGGGTGGGGTTAGCCGGCAGGGAGCCGGCGGCAACGGCCGCGGGTGCTTCCGTAGTCACATTCTGAGCCAGCGCCGGGCTCATGGGAAACACCATGGCACCGGCGAGAACCAGCGCACCGCATCCTTGTGCTGCGCGGGCAAAAGAAGAAGGGGCCTTAGAGTTCAGAAGAGAAGACATCATTATCCCTATCGGTTCTATTGTGTCTCGCACCGCGGTGTGCGGTACCGCGGGAAGCGGCGCGCAACATTGCGGAATACCGCACCGAAAACGGTGAGGCACCCCCGCGCGTATGGGGACGCGGGTACGATGGGTTGGTTGGTTGTCCCCGTCGGTTTCGGGGATGATTTCACCCTACCAAACCCTCAACCGGAAATCACAGACCTGCTCAATGATGAGTTGAATGTTTCCCTTTATTTCAATCTCTAAGACCCCGTGGGCCATCGGCTACAGCGTGCGGAAGTACAGGTACAGCATCATCGCCACGCGTGCCTTCGACGTGTGCTCCGTTGGGGCGAACGCGTCGCCTTCGGACACGGTCGACACGCCGCGGCGAGACGCCCACACAATCTGGCGATAGAAGGGGGTCGAGGAAGTCACGTCACTAAACGGTGAGGTGCCCGTCAGCTGAATCTTCGAGGAGCCGTCAGCACGGTGCAACAGGGCGACGGTCGAGGCGTTTGACAGGGGTGCCTCCGGGTGGAACTTACCATCATTCCAACCGCTCGTAATCTGCTGTTCGCGCGCCCACAGGTAGGCGTCGTAATTCGGGTCGGACTCGTCAACATCCTCGTAGGGGGAATGGTCTGGCCGAGTCACGGACGGCGAGCCCGCCAGGCGATAGAAGATGCGAATCAGTTCGCCTCGTGTCACCGTATTATCCGCGCCGAAGAGAGTCTCGGAATCGGGATCCATCACCTGCGCGCGCACGGCCCAGCGCACACCATCGTAGTAGGCAGAACCCTCGGGTACATCCTCGAAAGCGGGCTGGTAATCGGGCGAGGCAATGACCGGACGGTGCAGCTTCGTGTCGGGGGAAGAGAGGCTTAGCGAGGGGCTACCATCCGCGGAGGCATGAAGGCTGGCCGATGTCGGGACGGTGGCATCTGCCGCCGGAGTATTCGCCTGCGAGGGATCGGCCATCGAGAGAAGGGGAGAGAACGGCAGGTACAGCACACCCGCCAGGATTACCGCGCCCACGCCCAGCTCAATGCGGCGGCGGGAAGCCGACTTCTTCCGCTGCTCGGCGGATGCGTCGGCAGAATCGACGGGGCTGAGAACCTCTGCGGACTCGTGATGATTCGGTGAAGAATTAGACGTGGCGAAACGCTTCGCGTTGCGGGACATAAATCCTCGATGTGGTTGGTGTATCGGTGTGTTTCTTGCAGCGCGCTACCTCGTGTTCCCCGCCGGAAAAAGGGGAATACGCGCACGGATATGCAATAGACCTAGCATAAAACCGCGGAACCCAAAATGCGAACTCAACCCGCTGAAAGGCCTTGGACATGCTGGAATACTGCCGGGGTGGTTTTACAGAAATAGGCTCAACGGTGAGGGATGAGCCAGGCGATCGGCGAGGCTACCTCCCCGCAAAAATCCGCCGGGCGGATGCGCGACGCACCTCTCGGTAGCATTAGCATCCGCCCGGCAGAAGAAGGCTTTGTCAGCCCTTAGCGGCCCGCGTAGTTCATCAGGAACCCGGCCAGCTCGCCACGGCTTGCCAGAGCCGTGGGGTAGTAGTTGCTGCCCGGGAACACCTGAAGATTACGCTGCTTAGCCCAGGTAATCTCGCGGTAGAACGCCGAACCCACCTTGACGTCCGTGTACGGAGCCTGGGTGACGGTCACGCGCTTCTTGCCGTCGTAACGGTACAGGAAGGCCGCCACGGTGGCGTTCGAGACACCGGCCTCGGCGTGGAAATTACCGTCGGCCCAACCGTAGGTAATACCCTTCTGACGAGCCCAAATGTAGGCAGAGTAGTTCGGGTCGGTGGTCTTCACATCCTTATAAGGGCTGGTTGCGGGAAGGGTGACCTTCGGCGAACCCGCCAGGCGGTACAGGGCAACGGTCAGGTCGCCGCGGGTTGCGTTATCGTTCGCCCCGAACCAGGTCTTCTCATGCGGGTCCAGGAGCTTCTTCTCGTTGGCCCACTGCACGGCCTTGTACAGGGAGTGGGTGGAGGGAACGTCGGCAAAACCGTTCTTCTGCTGCGGCGAGGTGCCGGTCAGGTTCAGGTAGGTGGCCGAGACGCGCTCGCTCTCGCCCTTGGCCAATACCACGTTCACGAAGATCGCGTAGTGGCCATCGGCCTCGAGCTGGGTTCCGTCAATCGACAGGGCAGTCTCGAAGGCACCCTGGGACACGCGATTGGCGGGGAGCACAACCTTCTGGATGGGATTGCCGGTGGGCTGACCGTCAGCCTCGGCCGCGGAGAAGAGAACCTGGACCGAAGAACCGGCCGGAACATTGAGGTGGGATCCCTTCACACGAACCGTCGTGGAAGAGCCCAGATCCACCGAATCGGTACTCAGGGTAACCGAAGGGTCTGCGTGGACGGCGTTCACGCCGGTCACCGGCACGAATGCCTGGGTGTTCAGGGCCTGCTCGTTCGCCTGGTCGTTGTCTTCCGGGACGGTGTACTCGAAGGTCTGCACCACGTAGGAGGTACCAGCCTTCAGGGTGCCCGCGGGGATGTTCAGGTTCGTGCTGAAGCGGCCGTTAACGTAGCCCATGTACTGGCCGAAGAAGGCCGAGTAGTAGGTGAACTTTGCCTCGGACTGAGCCAGCGCGGGGCCGGTCGGCTTGCCGGTGGCCGGGTCAACGGCGCGCACGGCCAGAATCAGAGACTCGTTGCCGTTGTAGGAGATGTCCTGGAATCCAGCGCCGTTCACGGTAATCGAGGTGTTTGCCGAAGCATCCACAGTCGAAGCGCTGTAGCTCAGGGTCGGGGACGAAACCGTGGGAACGGCGGCAACCTTCAGCTCGGTGCGAGTCTCGCCCGCCGGAATCCAACCGTCCTGGTCGGAGTCGCGGTAGCCGAGCACCACGTCGAAGGAGGAGCCTGTTGCCTCAAAGAAGTTGGCGTCCACCGACGCGGTGAGCTTCACTGTGCCGTCCGCTGCAAAGGCGGTGGAGGGCACGTCCTGGGCGTAGTAGGGGTAGCTGCGCGGGTGGTGCGGCGGGAACGCGATGCTCTCGCCCTTGGGCACGATGTAAAGACGGAAGGACTTATCGTGCACGAACTCGGGGGAGAACCCGGAGCCGTTAACGGTGATGGTGCCACCCTTGAGGATGTCGAAAGTGCCGGAGGTGACCTGCAGGTGCTGCGTGTTCTGTGCTTCTCCCTGCTGCGCGGCACCGGCTACTGCCGGGGTATTCGCCGTGGGGGCCGCCATGGCCGGGGAGAGAGGCAGGAGCATCGCGCCGGCAAGGGTGAGGGCGCAACCGCCCTTCACCATATTCTTGGAGAATACGAAACGCGGATGGCGCTGAAGTGAGGACATTGGTATCCAATCGGTTTTATCGGTGTGACGCATTGTGTGGAAGTGCGTATCAACACCGTAGCAAATAGATAAGACCTGCCGTAATTGGGGCGGTTGTGGACTTGGAAAAAGTTTCACACCAGAAGGCTGATCTTAAGCTGAAGTATAACTTTAAAAACTATGTGCATGAGGTGGAAAATATGCCTAAATATTGTGCTGATAAGCACAAACGCTGAGTCGCAGGCAAAGCTCCATACTCCAAACAGGGTAGAAAACCCACCGCACGAACGATAAAAACCAAATTATCAACTATATAAAGTTGATAAGTCTCGTCGTGCGGTGGGTTTGATAAACAATCGCAATACTAGGTATCTAGCGATGAAAAATTGGAAGAATGTCGGGATGGGCGTAGCCCATCCTTAATCTCGCATATTGGCACACAGGGTATCCGCGTGTAGCATAATCAGAGCTCGCGCCCATTCCGCACGGGTAACCTCCTGGTCCGGGAAGAAATTTGCGCTCTTGTACGCGAAATTCGGGTCGATATTCGCGCGCGTATGCAGCCACACGGATTCACTAAAGAAGGGAGAACCGGGGTGCATATCCGTGGGAACCACCGGAGTGGGGTGGGTCCCTTCGGTAAGGACCGGGTACGCCTCGTTGAAGCGATACAGGAAAGCGGCCATCGTTGTGCGGCGAGCCACCGCCTCCGGATGCATCTTGCCGTCGGACCAGCCGCTCGTCAGCCCCTTCTGCGCGGCCCAGATGTAGGCGGCGTACCGGGGGTCCTGCGGCGAAACATCCGGGTACGGCGAAACTGCGGGGAGAGCTACCTTGGGCGAACCCACCGTGCGGTACAGCGTGTCCATAAGGTCGCCGCGCGTGGCCGTGCGGTAAGGGTAGATGCGGCGGTTCTTGTCGATGAGCATCATCTTCTGCTGGCACACGGTGTACACGTCGTAGGAGTACGGATCATCGTCTTCCAGATCAATAATGAAAGGCGTCCGCGCGTAATCGGTATTGACGGCAACGTCAGAAACCAACGTACGCAGAATGGTGTACTGCTTATTGTAGGGGCGCAGGGTAAGACGAATACCGTACTTTCCCTTCGGGCCGGTCGTCATATCCGTGGGAAGAATGACCGTCTGGCGGTACACATTATCGGTATCCAAGCGATTCTTCTCAAGGGAAATAAAATAGAATACTTTAAATCCCTTATCCTCGGTGTAGTTACCGATTTCAAAATAGGGAGTATATAGCCCGTTTTCAAAGATCGGTTGCAAACCGGAAACTTCGTAGGAGAGGGTAAAGCCGCTGATATCAATCATGGCCTGACTGACCCGCAAATCCAGAGGAACTCTCTGAATATCCAGGGTTGCGGCCTGTGCGCCCTGCAGGGCGAGCTGGCCAACACCTAGTGCCCCGGCGATACCGAGGGCGGCGGTGCCCTTCAGGAAGAGGCGACGAGATGACGAGGTAGACATATCGTGTCCAATCGATGTGTTTCTGAATGAATTGTTATACCGCCGCTAGACCTGTAGCTCGGCCATAATCCGAGCGAGACCTATCGGCGTGCAGGACGTGCCGGGCCTCGATAGCGCTGAGTTGAGAGAAAACGATGCGAATACGCAATCCCTCCAATGAGGGGTTAATTAATACTATAAGCACATCGAATGGTTAAAGAAAACGGTGCGCCGAATAATACCCGTGTCGTAAAGCGCATTAGGAAAGCGTCAATGAGAGGAAACGCTAAAACATTGATAAAAAATGTTATTGCGCGCAGCTCTTTTAACGTTAAAAATTTCTTATTATTAAATTTTTAGCCGGGGGCACAATCGCACCGCCCGGCTAAAATCACGACATAAAGCCCGCTGAGATATATTACCCCTCGTGCACGAGGAGGGTCAGGATACCCGCCTTACGGGCCGTCGGCAGAACGCACTCCATCGCCCAATCCTCGCTGACCGCCTCCAAGAATTCGGCGATGCCGGCCGTGGAACCATCCAGGGGGCGCGCCGCCAGCCCCGACTGAATCAGATACCGGGCAAATAGACCGCGGTAATGCTTCGCCATGTGCGAGACGACCTTGCGAGAACCATCGGCCGCCACTCGCTCCACGCGAACCGCCAGAGTCTGCGACGGGGGAGTCACCCACGACTTCGCGTACGCCGAGGAACGGCAATCCAGAATCAGTTGATTCTTCGCCGTGTCCTCCAAGGCGGTGCCCAGCGCACCCTTCCAGAAATTTGCCAGCGCACCAATCGAACCCAGCTTCACGCCCATGGACAGGCGGTAGGCGGGAATCGCATCCTCGGGGCGCAGAACACCCCACAGGGCCGAAGAAATCAGCAGCGACCAGTGCGCCGCATCGCGCTCGGCGGGGGAGAAGCTTGCGTAATCCAGAGCCTCAAACAGCACACCCGTGTAGGTGCGAATCGCAGGCTGCGCCGGCTCGGACAGCAGGCGCGTGTTGCGTTCCACCTCTGCTTCGAGGGATGCACCCACCTTGAGCTCCGCCAGGGCGTCGGGCCCCGAACTGACCGCGGTCAGCTCCTCCAGGACGCTCTCACGCTCAGCCGTGAGCTCCGGAAAGGAAAGATCGGCAAAAGAAACCGGGGCGTTGCCCGCCGGGGCGGGGGTCTTACCTTCAGACGGGGGAAGAAGAATTAGCATCTATCCAGTGTACCCGCGAGACAAACCCGGAAAATAACCGCCCCGAGAGGTATGCGTATAATGAGTGGGGTGAAAACGGGCCGTCCGGGCAATCGCGAGGCACTCGAATGCTTCGAGGAAAGTCCGGGCTCCACAGCACAGGATGGTGGATAACATCCACTCGGGGTAACCCGCAGGCCAGTGCCACAGAAAGTAAACCGCCACGGTTCGCCGCGGTAAGGGTGAAAGGGTGGTGTAAGAGACCACCAGCGGGCGCGGTGACGTGCCCGGCTAGGTAAACCCCATCCGGAGCAAGGTCAAATAGGATACGCCATGGTAGGGTAGTGCGCCCGATCCCCGGTTCTCGGGGTGCGTATTCGGGTAGGCTGCTTGAGACGTGCGGCAACGTACGTTCTAGATAGATGATTGCCTCGAAACGCCCCTTCGGGCGGCGTTTTAGACAGAACCCGGCTCATAGGATGACCCGTTTTCACGTCACCATCCGCAGATGGTAAGCGAAGACCGCGAACGCATTTTCTAACGCGTTCGCGGTCTTCGCTTTAAAGCTTCGCGGGAGGCCAGCCCGACCTCTAGGGGGCCCTAGGAGGGTCCGATTAGTGGCCGAAGGGATCGGGATCTACGCCCGGCATCCACGAGTTGCCGTCCACGGTCCAGCCTTCCTTCTTGACGACCTTCTTCATCTTGCTGGTCCACTTCTTGTTCAGGCGGTTCACGTACAGCTTGCCGTCCAGGTGGTCGGTCTCGTGCTGCATGCAGCGTGCGAACCAGCCGGTCGCCTCGAAGTGGACGGGGTTGCCGTGCTCGTCAAGGCCGTTCACCGTGACCCACTCGGCGCGCTTGAGGGGGAAGCCGTAACCGGGGAAGGAGAGGCAGCCCTCTTCCTCCTCGTAGGGGTCCGGGTCTGCGGTAGAAATCTTGCCCAGGGTCAGCACCGGGTTAATGATGCAGCCGCGCGGGGGAACGCCGTCCTCGTTCTCCATCTTGTAGGTGAAGATGCGCAGGCCCACACCGATCTGCGGTGCCGCCAGACCCACGCCGTTGGATGCGTCCATGGTCTCGTACATGTCAGCCACGAGCTCCTTGAGCTCATCATTAAACTCGGTGACGGGTGCCGCGGGGCGGTGCAGAACGGGGTTGCCGTGAATAACGATGGGGCGAATAGCCACAGAATCATCCTTTGCTTGTGTTGAACGGGAACTTATCGGGTGCGCCTGCCGCATGAAGTCGCGGGGCATGCTGTTCTCGTTCGAAGGGTTGAAAATGCTGGTGTAAAAGTTTTGCTCCGGTAAACCTTGTCCAGGTAAACCGAGGTGAGGGTAAAGCGAAAGGGCCGTTACGGATAACCATAACGACCCTTTCCATCGGGGTGATCGACGGGGGTTGAACCCGCGACCTCCTGGACCACAACCAGGCGCTCTGCCAACTGAGCTACGACCACCATGTGCTTCGCTTGGTTTCCCTTGCGATGTGCAACGGATACTACTGTACATGAGTTCACGAACCCTGCCAAGCTGAGATTGGGTGATGCTCGTTACAGTTTGAGATAGGGGTTGGGGGGGGCGCCGGACGCACGCCCCGGGAAACCCTCGAGGGCCCGGAGGACGTGCATCCTCGGTGCACAGCTACATCGCGCTCAGGCGCCGTTGCATAGCACTCGGCTACTGCTCGGCAGGTTCGGCGGCCTTCGCCTCCAGCTCGACGCGCTCCGCCTCAACCTCGCGGGCAATCTTAGCGGCGGCCACGGCATCCGGACCCTGCTCCACAAAAATTGTGCGACGGTAGTACTTCAGCTCGTCAATCGAATCCTTAATATCGCCCAGCGCGCGGTGGTGACCGGTCTTCACCGGGGCGCTGTGACGGGCGGCGGGGTACCAGCGCGAAGCCAGCTCCTTAATCGTGGACACATCAATCACGCGGTAGTGCAGATGGTCCATCACCTGCGGCATGTAACGTTCCAGGAAGCGCTTATCCATGCCCACCGAGTTACCACCCAGCTGCGCCTTGCCCGCCACAGGAACATACTTCTTCACGTAGCGGAGCACCTGCTCCTGGGCGTAATCCATCGACACGCCGTTCTCGAGGTCGTCCAGCAGACCCGAGGACTCGTGCATCGAACGCACAAAGTCGTTCATGTTCTCCACCGCACCCGCGGGGGACTCGTCGCCGGGCTTAATGACGAACTCCACGCCCGAACCCAAAATGTTGAGGTCGGCATCGGTGACCAGAACGCCCACCTCAATCAGGGCGTCATTGGCCACGTCGAGGCCGGTCATCTCGCAGTCAATCCATACAATACGTTCACTAGAAATACTCACACTCCAACTCTACCCTCATTCGCGCCCGCCCGCCCCTCCGCGCGTCGGAACATAGTCGGAACGTATAAGAACGCTCAGGTGTGTGCAGAGGCGGTGTCCACACCGCGCGCTCGCACCCGAATCCGCCGGGCTCCGGTGAAGCGCTCGGGTATGATAAAAGCCAAAGAGACGACGCATACAGAAAGGGAGTAATGCGCTCACTGAAAGAGCCCGCACACCGGCTCGCCGCCACCAGAGCACACGACGCACCCCTCTCACCCCGGCTGCTGGATTACGTCAATAACCACCGTCTGCGAACGCTCGTCATTGGCACCATCGGCTCCATCATGGTCACCCTGGGGTCCTATACCGTCGGATGGCTCTCGGATAGCTCCAGCTTTTGGCGCTACGACCTGATTCGCGCCATCAGGTTTGATGCCGTATGGGTCATCGCCGGCATTATCCTGCTGGCCCTCGGCGCCATGATTATGTGCCGTGAATGGCTGCGCATCTACCAGAAGATGGGCGATTGGAACGAACCCAACGCCATGCGGTGGATGATTGCCGTCATTATCGGCTGGTCCCTGCCGCAGATCTTCGCCTTCACCATCTACAGCCGCGACATGTTCTCCTACTACGGCCAGGGCATGGTCATGGCGCACGGCCTCAACCCGTACAAGCACGGAGTCTCCGAAATCTCGAACTTCATGCAGAACGGTGCGGACCCCATGTGGGCAGAGTCCCCGCCCCCGTACGGTCCGGTCTCCCTCAAGCTTGAAGAGTGGATTGTGCGCCTGGCTGGGGAGAATATCGACCTCTCCCTCTTCTACTTCCGCCTGCTCTCCGTGCTCGCGGTCATCGGCATTCTCTTCTACGTGGCAAAACTCGCCAAGGCACACGGCTTCAACCAGGTCCGCGCCCTCTGGCAGATCGGCCCGAACCCGCTGTTCATCGCATCGTTCATCGCCAGCGGCCACAACGACTCGCTCATGACCATGTTCATGCTCGGCGGCCTCTACTACGCCAAGCGCTACCGTGACACCCGATGGGGCGGCCCGCTCGGCGTGACCTTCGTAGCCTTAGGTGTTGCCGTCAAGCCGCTCGCCCTCGTGGTGCTGCCCTTCGTGGGTCTGCTCTGGGCGGGTAAGAACGCCTCCTGGCCGCGCAAGTTCGTGTTTTGGGCGCTCTCCGGTGTGCTGCTGCTCGCCGAAATGGCGGTCATGGGTTGGGCTACCGGTCTCGAATTCGGTTGGATCAAGGCGCTTTCCACGACCGGCGGCCAGTACATCTGGTACACCCCCTTCGGCCTGGTAATTGGCGCGGCATCCCTCTTCACGCAGGGGGATACCTTCGAGGTCATTCGCAAACTCATCGAGACCGTCGGCAAGGGCATCGGTATGCTCGGAGCGGTAGCAATGGCATTCGTTGGACGCGACCGCAACATCGTGCGCCACGCCGGCCTGGCCATCCTGTTCATGCTCCTGTGTAGCCCCATGATTCAGCCGTGGTACCTGCTCTGGGCTATCCCAATGCTTGCCGCGACCGGCCTGCGCTCGCACTTTCAGCTCATGTGGTACTTCATCACTACGCTGTTCTTCATGGCCTACGGTGTGAGTGACCAGCTGAACGTTTCGCCCTACCTGCGCGATTTCAACCAGGATATGGGTCGACTTATCGCAACGGTGGTCTGCCTGGGCTACATTGTGTACCTCATGGTCCTCGACCCGGCAACCCGCCGTATGGTGTACGTGAGCTTCCGCCCCACGCAGGTGCGCCGCACCGCGATTCGCCTGTGGTGGCAACTGTTCCCCGGCGCATCGAGCCGCCGTGCACGCCGCCGCGAGGCGAAGAAGCAGAAGCGCGAGGCTCTGACCGGATCCGCGCAGAGCTAACCCCCCCCGCGGGTTCCGCCCCCGACGGTTCCTACGGGCGTCCAAACGTACGGGGAACAGCCAGGACTCGTGTACCCTAGAGGAAGGCCCCAGTAGCTCAGAGGATAGAGCAGGAGCCTTCTAATCTCTTGGTCGGGGGTTCGATTCCCTCCTGGGGCGCCGTAACGAAAACCGCCCCGCACCCTTCAATGGGGGTGCGGGGCGGTTTTCTGTATGCCCTTGAGCTACCGCAAAGATGCGGGACGCGCTACTTCTTGGCCGGGTTCGTGTCCTTGCACGAGTTGAGGGTGCGCTCCATAACCTTCTTCTCGTCGGCGGTCACCCACAGCTTGTACTTGGCCTTCACGTGCACCTGGCGGGCCACGTAGGTGCAGCGGTAGGAAGCGTTGCTCGGCAACCACTCGGAGGCGTCCGCATCGGACTTCTGCTGGTTGGCCGGGCCGTCCACGGCGAGCAGGTTCTCGGGGTCGTTTGCCAGCTGGCGGCGCTGCTCGGCGCTCAGGTCCTGCGCGCCGGTCTGCCATGCGTTCGACAGAGCAACCACGTGGTCAATCTGTACGGCCGCGGAGGTCTTCTTGCCGCGCTTGAACTCGATGGTCTTACCGGTGTACGGGTCTGCCAGCGTGCCGGTAATGACGGTGCACGCATGGGTCTTAACCTTGAAACGAATATTGGTCAGGTCGCGGCGCAGAATGTCGTCGCGGGTGTTGCACTTGTTGCCGTCAACGTCATCCCAGGCGGGGCCGAACTGATCGCGGGAGTAACCGGTCTTGGGAGCCCAATCCTTCACCTGCAGCGAGGCCAGCTCGCTCTTCGCGGTGGCCAAATCCGGCGCGAGCGCGGTGGCGGGATCAACCGCCTTGTACGGGTTCTTGACCTCGGAGAGCGTCTCGGTTGCTACGTTGGCGTCATCGTCGTCGGTAGTGGAGGTCGAAGACTCCGAACCGAAGAGGCCGCCCTCGCCGTGTTTGCTCACGTAAATCATGCCGACAATCAGCAGAATGATGGCCAGAAGGGCCAGCAGGCCGTAGATGAGGCGCTTCTTCTGCGGGTCCATGGACTCGGGGAGCCTGGGTAGGTTGCGTTGAATCCGCTGAAGATCCTGCAGCGTGGGCAGGTCGTTGCTGTTCATGGGCTTTTTGCTCACGGAAACTCCGGGGGTAGCACGGCGTATCGGTCAAGTATTGGTTAAAGCGGCGGGCCGCCGCTCCATCAAGGATAGAGGGCTTGCGGTGTAAAAGGTAACTCGCTCGCCGTGAATTAGCTCGCCTCTGAGGGGAGGGGAGCGAGGACGCGGATGGCGTCATAATTCGTTCCAATCACGGTTCCTCGCGTCGATTTTTTGAAAAAACTACCCCAAACGTTCAAATATCTCATCCACAGGTGGGATGGTAGCGCGATAAGACCGTGAATTATCCACAGATGCGCGAGGGGCGGGCACCCGGTGGCGGTGCACGCGGCACAGTAGAAGAAACCTACCCGAAGAGCCGACCGGGTAACCTGCCGGCCCTGTAACCTGCCGATTCGGATCGACCGGCCCGACTTGCCTGACTTGACCGGTCCGGATCGACCGGCCCAAATCTACCTGGGCGGAAGCCCGAGTGGAGGCCCCTCAACCGGTTCGGGCCAGCCGGTGCAGAGGCTTTAGCCCGGGGTTAGCCCCAAGAAATCATAGGAGATATCGTGAGCGACACCATCGTAATCCGCGGATTCACCGCATCCAACCCGACCCTGGCGGCCCTGCCGAACGGCGTGCCCGTCGTGAACTTCCGCCTGGCCAGCACCCCGCGCTGGCAGGACGCCACCGGAACCTGGAAGGAGGGCACGACCAATTGGTACACCATTAAGGCCTACCGCCGCCTGGCGCAGAACATCGCCGTCTCGGTGCAGAAGGGGCAGCCGCTCGTCATTAGCGGGCGCCAGCGCATCAACCGCTGGAACCGTGAGGACGGCACGCAGGGAACTACCGTGGAGATTGATGCGCAGGGCATCGGCCACGACCTGAACTACGGCACCAGTTCCTTTGCCCGCACCGTGGAGAAGCGCGCGCTCCACGAGGACGCCCCGCTGGGCGCGCTGCCGAATACGCCGCAGGGCGCGCCGGATGCGGTATCGCATGTGCCCCAGAACGCCGAGTTGCCGAGCACGGTGGCTCAGAGCGCTGGAGCGCAGGTTGCGGGAGCACCGAACGGAGGAACGCCGGGCGGCGCATCCCAGAGCGGGGGCGTGCAGGGCAGCGCATCCCAGGGTGGGGGAGCTCAAAGTGACGAACCCCCCTTCTAAAAGTGCTCCCCGGATGCTTGCATAAACGCTGGTGCATTGGGATAATGGAGCATTGTGTTGACATCGGGCACGCCCCTGCCGCAGGGGGGAGAGCGACCAACGATGTCAACCTTCGGGCACCAATCCTGTCCGAAGCATGAGGTTTTCTGTCCCGCAGTGGGGCAGAGCAATCTGAGTCTATTTGACCTGCGGCAGATGACTCTGGAGATCTACAACTATGCAGACTCTTGACTTCCTCGACAAGAAGTCCCTCCGTGACGACGTCCCCGCATTCGGCCCCGGTGACACCCTGAACGTTCACGTTAAGATCGTTGAAGGTAAGAACCACCGTATCCAGGTCTTCAAGGGCTTCGTCGTTGGCCGCCAGGGTGCAGGCGTTCGCGAGACCTTCACCGTCCGCAAGGTTTCCTTCGGCGTTGGTGTTGAGCGTACCTTCCCCGTTCACTCTCCCTCCATCGAGAAGATCGAGGTTGTGACCCGCGGTGACGTCCGTCGTGCAAAGCTGTACTACATGCGCGACCGCCACGGTAAGGCTGCTCGTATCCGCGAGAAGCGCGAGTTCTAATCTTTATAGATACAGAATTCTGTTGCAAACCGCTCCCATCCGCACCCGTGCGGAATGTGGGGCGGTTTTTGCGTATCCGGGCGAGCACCCCGAATACGGTGATGCGCTGTCTAGAAGTGGGGGAAGCGAACGGAGGAGCACTCCCGCGGCCCCTGCTGTCGGCGAGCCGTAGGGCTCGGAGGGGCTTCGCTATACGAGTCAAAGAGGCGGCGGCACGGGTGCTCTCGTTACAATAGCTAGGTACCGCCTCACTCAGGTTGGCCTACATGTCTCTCAAACGAAAGGCTCTTCAGCATGGCAGATGACAAGACGACTGCGAACAACAGCCCCTATCCCGAGGGATATAAGCCCCAATCCCGTCGCGAGCGCCGCGAGATGGAGGAGTACGCCGCGCGTCTGGCCGAAGAGAAGAAGCGCGAACAGGCCGAGCTGGCCTCCTCCGAACAGGGTGAGGAATCCCGCGTAGACGACGCTCGATCTGTCGCTGCCGAGGCGGCGAGCGCATCCGCTCAGCCCGCGGAAGTACCTGATACCAAGGGCTCGGAAGAAGAGGGCGCCGCAACTACCGCCGATAAGAGCGCCGAGAAGGACGAGGAGAAGCCCGAAGACCCCTCGACCATGACCGCCAAGGAGCGCCGCAAGGCCAAGCGCGCCGAGCAGGCTGAGCTGACCTTCGCTAAGGCCCGCGAGGAGGACCGCCTGGGCGAGTGGGCCTGGGTTCAGGTGCGTGAGGGCGGTACCGTGGTTCTTTACGCTCTGATTATTGCGTTCCTGATTAAGACCTTCCTGCTGCGCGGTTTCTACATTCCCTCCGGTTCGATGGAACAGACCCTGCAGGTCAACGACCGCGTGTTCATCAACGTGGCGGGTTCCTACTTCAACGAGCCCAAGCGCGGTGACGTCATCGTGTTTAAGGATTCTCAGGGCTGGATTCCTGCGACCCAGAAGAGCACCAACCCCATTAAGGAAGGCCTCTCTTTCGTGGGTATTCTGCCCGATACCTCTTCGAACTTCCTGGTCAAGCGCGTTATCGGTACCCCCGGTGACGTGGTGGAGAGCGACGGCTCCGGTAAGATCAAGGTCAATGGCGTGGAGATTAACGAGCCCTACCTGTACCCGGGCAACCAGCCCTCTGAGCTGGCCTTCAAGGTGACCGTGCCCAAGGACAAGTACTTCGTGATGGGTGACCACCGCAGCAACTCTGCGGATTCCCGCTACCACATCTCTGACGGCACCGCCTTCATCTCGAAGGATGACGTTCAGGGTAACGTCTTCGTGGTGGCCTGGCCGCTGAACCACTTCGGCCTGCTGACCGACGAGAGCTCTGTGTTCTCCTCGGTTCCCTCTCCGACCTCGACCCCCGAGCAGTAGGAGAGAGGCCGTGACGGTGAGCGCACAGGCTGAGGAACCCGCAAAAGCGGAGAAGTCCAAGGCTGCGAAGCCTCGGGCGCCAAAGCCCGCCGCCGACCTGGAGCATGAGAAGCGACTCTTCGAGGTGGGGGCTCGCGCGGTGGCGGGTATCGACGAGGTGGGACGCGGCTCCATGGCCGGCCCTGTCAGCGTGGGCGTCGCAATTCTTAGCCCGGACGCCACTCTTGAGGTGGGCGGGCTAATTGACTCCAAGGCCCTCTCGCCTGCGCGCCGCGAATCCATGGTCCCCGAGATCCGCCGCTGGTGCGCCGTCGAGGTGGGCCACGTGGACCCGCAGGACGTGGATGCGCTGGGCATGACCCTGTCGTTGCGGCTCGCCGCCCAGCGGGCCCTGGCCGCTCTGGCACGCCGAGGCTACCGCGCCGATGCCGCCCTACTCGACGGCAAGCACGACTGGCTCACTCCTCCGCAGGAGGACCTGTTCAGCGCGCTGGCACCGGACCCGGCGCAGGCGCGCTACGATGCTCTGCTGGCCGAGGCCTGGGAAGGAGTGGGAGAACCCGCGGCTATGCCCGTGACCATGGTCATTAAGGGCGACTACAAGTGCGCCTCGATTGCGGCTGCCTCTGTGGTGGCGAAGGTTGAGCGAGACGAGCTGATGGTGGCCCTCGACGGGGTTCACCCGGGGTACGGCTGGGCGAAGAACAAAGGCTACGGCTCGGCCGCCCACCGTGAGGCAATCAGCGCACAGGGCCCCAGCCCGATGCACCGCCTGTCCTGGTCGCTACCGGCCACCGCCGAGCAGATAGCGGCCGCGCAGCGGGCCCGCGTATTCGGGGAGAAGAGCCCCGAACGCTAGGGGAGAGTGCCGTTGAGGAGGCCTGAGTCTTGCTCGGAGCACCCCGCAATGCTGGTGAGATACCCGCTGAGAGACACCCGAGTTGCACGCGCAGCAGAGAATGACTGTAGGAGGAAGAATGAGCGCAGAAGACCTCGAAAACTACGAGACCGACGCCCAGATGGCGCTGTACCGCGAGTACAAGGACGTCATGTCGCTCTTTAGCTACGCGGTGGAAACCGACCGGCGCTTCTACCTGGCGAATCAGGTGGACGTGACCCCGCACGTGCAGGACGGCACCCTCTACTTTGAGGTGCTCATGAGCGATGTCTGGGTGTGGGACGTGTTCCGCTCCAACCGCTTTGTGAAGAAGGTGCACGCCTACTCGGTGCGCGATGTGAACGTGGAGGAGCGTCTGCCCAACCAGGAATTCACGGTCCCCGAGATGCCGGATTTCAGCGCCTAGTGTTCCGGTAGCCGGTGTGTATATGACATTCCCCTCGACCGGTTTTTGAAAAAATACCCCCAAAATTTCAAATAAGAAGCTGTGGATAACCTCCCTGACCGCGATGCGGCCGAGGTTATCCACAGTTTTTTCTTTCCGATTCCTCGGCCCGGTTCGCCTGGGCACAGTAGAAGCACGACCAAGCCATCATCTACCGTGGGAGGGAATCGTGACCCCCGAACATCAGAGCATCGCAACGCAGACAACAGCACAGGCCACAACACGGGCACCCCGAACGAACGAACCTGGTGGATCGCCCCGCAGAGGCGCACGACGCGCCCGGAAGAACCCCGCAGCAGTCCCGCGGGCCCTGCCCCGAGCCCACGGCGTCGGCCGCTGGGGCGAAGAGGTGGTCAGCCGCATCCTTGAGGCGAACGGCTACCGCATCGTCGACCGCAATTGGCGACCGCCCGCCGGGCTGGAGCACGAACAGATTCGCGGCGAAATCGATATTGTCGCGATTGACCCCGATGATGAGCTCGTCTTTATCGAGGTCAAAACCCGAAGCACCGAGGACTTTGGACACCCCTTCGCCGCCATCGACCGCGACAAGGCACGCCGTACCCGCGCCCTGGCGATTCTCTGGTGCCGCCTGCGCGAGAGCCTGGACTTCGCACGCTTTCGCATCGATGCGATTGCGGTGACCGGAACCTGCGAAACCTTCACCTTCGAACACCTGAAGGGGGTGGCGTAATGGGCTTCTCGCGCACCTACTCTGTAGCCCTTGTGGGGCTGAGCGGGCACATCGTGGACGTCGAGGCCGATATCTCGCAGGGACTTCCAGGCTTCGTGCTGCTGGGCCTTCCCGATACCGCCCTCAACGAGTCCAAAGAACGCGTTCGCTCCGCAGCCAAGAACACCGGAATTACCCTGACCCAGCATCGGCTCACCGTCAACCTGACCCCGGCGACCCTGCCTAAGCGCGGATCGGCCTTCGACCTGGCCATCGTGGTGGCCGCGCTGCAGGCCGAGAAGAAGCTACACCCGAGCGGGGACAGCGTGTTCCTGGGGGAGCTGGGTCTCGACGGGACGATTCGCCCGGTTCCGGGCATCCTGCCCGCCGTGAAAGCCGCGGTTGCCGCCGGGCACCGCAGGGTCATCGTCCCCGCCGAAAATGCGGAGGAGGCGGCCCTCATCCCCGGCGCGCAGGTGAGCGGATTCCGCTGCCTGGCCGAGGTATTCGCGGCTCTTGGCGCACAGACGCAGAAGCTGACCTACCCGCCCGCCCCGAACCCCGAGGAGAAGGCCCGTCCCAAGAAAAGCACGGGTATTCCCTCGGACATGAGCGACGTAGCCGGCCAAGCGCAGGGCCGCTTCGCCCTGGAAATCGCCGCGGCCGGCGGGCATCACATGCTCCTCACCGGCCCTCCCGGATCGGGCAAAACCATGCTGGCCGAGCGATTGCCGAGCATCCTGCCGCCCCTGGACGACGATGCGGCGATGGAGGTGACCGCCATCCGCTCCCTCTGCTCGGCGGGTGAGGCGCTCAGCGAACTGGTACGTGAGCCTCCCTTCGAGGCCCCGCATCACAGCGCATCCGCGCCGGCAATTTTGGGAGGCGGCAGCGGTATTCCTCGGCCCGGATGCGTCTCTAAAGCACACCGCGGCGTGCTCTTTCTCGATGAGGCTCCCGAATTCAAACGCACGGTCCTCGACTCCCTGCGTCAGCCCCTCGAATCCGGGGTCGTAACCCTGGACCGTTCCACCGCATCCGCCACGTATCCCGCGCGTTTTCAGCTGGTTCTGGCCGCAAACCCGTGCCCCTGCGGCATGAACGTGGGGCTCGGCACCGAGTGCACCTGCGCGCCCCGGGAGCGACGCGCCTACTTCGGGCGTCTTTCCGGGCCGCTCGTGGACCGCATCGACGTCAACGTGACGGTCCCGAAGGTTTCGTCTACGGAGCTTGCGGGGGGTCAGGTGAATGAGAGCTCGGCGCGGATTCGCAAGCGCGTGCTGGCAGCCCGTGAGGCTCAGCGCGAGCGATTAGAACCCTACGGACTGAAGACGAATGCGGAGATGAACGGCAAGATTCTGCGCGGCCCGCTGCGCCTAGACGCGAAACTCACCGGCGAGCTCAACGCCGCTGTCGACCGGGGAAACCTGACGGCGCGCGGCTACGACCGGGTGCTGCGCATCGCCTGGACGCTGGCCGACCTGGAAGGGGCCGCATACCCGAGTCGGGAGCACCTGGACGTGGCCCTGTTCCTACGCCAACAGGGCCAGTTGCACTAACGCGCGATGCACGCGAACCAAAGCGTTTCAAGACATGAAAATCAATGATGATAGGGGAAAACGATAATGACCTCGACTGCAAACCGCCGCTCAGCCGCCACTCGTCACGGTACGAAACGGAATAACGCCCGGGATGCGGCATCACACGCCGCGACCGGAACGAAACCGGAGGGGCAGGGGTACGTGCAGGGAGAGCTTGCCCTAGAGGCAGACTTTGACCTGCGGGCCCTGACCCGCTGGCGGGCCCGGCACATCCTTTCCCTGGGAAACGAGCCCTCGCCGAGTCCCTATAGCGCCGCGCGCGAGCCGGGATACCTCGCAGCTTGCCTCAACCCGGTGTATCTGCCCGACCCGCAGGATGGGCAAGAAGATTCGGCAGACTCCGGTACGTCGACGGTTGCCCCTTCGATGAACGCTGAGCCTTCGGCAAATGCGGAACCTTCGGCGGTCCCTGAGCCTTCGGCGGTCGCGGGGGAGCGGGGCGCGGAGGAGACTATCAGCGACCTTCAAAAGACTGATGCTGGGGAAGAAAAATCCGGGGTAGAGAAACCCGATGGAGTTTTAACGAACGAGGAACCCGGCGAGCTACCTCCGCTCTTCGATCCTGGCCTCAGCCCCGAAGAGCTTGCCGCCGCGTGCCGCGAATACGTGCGCTGTTGCACCGCCCAGCTGATGCGTTGCGCAGAACCCGCCGACGAGCTTGTGGTTGAGGCGCTCGCCTGCCTGGGAACGCCTCTCGCGGTGTACTACCTGCTCACCGGCGAAAGGGTGCCGTCCGAGATCTGGGAGCTGGGCGAACCGGACCCGCAGATCGGTGACTTTCTACGCGGGGTCGCGGGCGACGAGAAGAGCTCCCGACTCATGACGAATACGTGCGACTACTACCGCCCCGGAGAGCATCAGATGAACCGCGATGCCTTCCATGCCGAACTCGCAACCCGCCGTCTGCGCTGGCACCGCCGCATGGAACGCACCCTGGCCTCCGAGGCCCATATGGCCGCCACCTTCGGCGCGTGGCTCGTTACCCCCGCCGACCCGCTCTGGCCCGAGCAACTCCGCGACCTGGGCCCGGCCCAACCCTACGGACTGTGGTGCCTGGGGGATTCACGGCACCTGCTCGACCTCGCTAACCTGCCGAGCGCTGCCCTGGTGGGGTCGCGAGACCCTAGCATCTACGGTAGCGAGGCGACCACGCACCTGGCCGCAGAGCTCGCCCGCCGGGGGTACCTCGTGATCTCCGGGGGTGCGATGGGCATCGACATCGCGGCTCATCGCGCGGCCCTCACCCACAGCACCGCTGAGCTACCCACCGTCGCATTCATGGCAGGAGGCCTGGACCGTCTCTACCCCGCTCAGAACGGTGACACGCTCAGAAACATCGTCGAGCGCGGGCTCATCATGAGCGAAGTGAACATCGGCAACACCCCGACCCGCTGGCGTTTTCTGGAACGCAATCGCCTCATCGCGGGGCTGGCCAGGCACACGGTCGTGATTGAAGCCCGCTGGCGCTCCGGGGCGCTCAACACCGCACGCCACGCCCTCGAAATAGGTCGCCCCCTCTGGGCTGTTCCCGGGCAGATTAACTCGCCCAACTCGGTGGGCACGAACCGCTTGCTACGTGACGGCCTCGCCCAGATTTTGACGGAGGCTGCCGACTTGCTGGAGTACGATGCCGCCGCGGGATACGAGCTCGGCGCGGAACATGCCGGGGACTGGGATGCCGAGGAGTCGGCGGCCTCCACCGTTCTTGACGGCCTTACGGAACGGCAGGGAAGGGTGTGGGACGATTTGGGCTTGCGTTCTTACCGCGGTGTGGATGATATCGCCAGCGCTCTGGGGTTGGGTGCTCGAGAGGTCATGATGGATCTCGCTCAACTGGAACGGCTGGGCCTGGCCGAGAGAAACGGCACCAGCTGGCGTAAGATGCGCCCGAAGAAGGGAGCGTGAGAAGACAGCCGGGGAGAGTCCACCCCGGCTCCACCTCAACGCGGGGATGCACCTTGCCTCACCGCCAACTGGGGTTTAGGTCTCGTGTAGGCCCGTGGAGCACGCCAACGCTTAGAATGGGGAGAACCGGTTTGTGACGCCGCTGCACCCCGACGCATCGTGCCACCCCTGGGAGGCGCGCATCGGTACCCGTCCACCGGTACTACGGCAGTTACCCGAGAGGTCGAGAGGAGACGCTATGAACCAGCCGGCGCATCCTGCGCAGTCCGACACGAGTGGGGATGCTCCCTCGACCACGCTTCCCGTTGCCTACACCCGACCGATGGAGGAACCGGAGGGCCGGGCCTCCGGCGAATCGGCAAACGGCGAATCGGCCCTGGGCGTCTCGGGTGAGGTCTTCCGCCCGGTTATCGAGCGGTTCGAACGCTTCCTGCGTTACGAAAAGCACCGTTCCGAGGAGACCATCCGATCCTACGTATCCGACCTGGAGGGGTTCTTCGGCTACGTGGCTCGTCGCGGCGTGCGGCATGTGGACAGCATCGATGCCTCCCTCATTCGCGAATGGTTCGGCTCGCTTCACCTGCGCCGTGCCGCCCGCTCGACCGTGGCCCGTCGAGGCTCGACCCTGCGAACCTTCTTCTCCTGGGCGCAGGAGGAAGAGCTCGTGCAGGCCAATCCCACGCGCGGTATGAGCACCCCCAAGCGTGAGAGCCATCTGCCGTCTGTGCTCAGCCGAGACCAGATGAGCCAGCTCATCGAAAACGTTCAGCGGCAACGGGCCGAAGACCCCCGGAACCCTCGTCTGCTACGCCTGGAAGCCGTCGTTGAGGTTCTCTACGCCTCCGGGATGCGCATCTCCGAACTCACCGGCTTGGACCTGCAGAGCATCGACCGCGTGAATAAGACGGTGCGCGTGCTGGGCAAGGGCAACAAGGAACGAGTGGTTCCGCTGGGAACCCCGGCTCTCAAGGCCCTCAACCGTTGGGTTTCCAAGGGGCGTCCGCAGTGGATTCCTGAGGGGTCGAGCGGGGTGACAGCGCTGTTTATCGGGCCTCGCGGCGGGCGGGCCAATAGCCGTCAGATTCGTGAGGACCTGACGCGCCTGCTGCGCACTGTGGAGAACACTCAGGCCTCCGGCGCGCACGTTCTGCGTCATTCCGCGGCGACCCACCTGGTCGATGGCGGTGCCGACATCCGTTCGGTGCAGGAGCTGCTGGGGCACTCATCGCTTGCGACAACGCAGATTTATACGCACGTGTCGATGCGGCGCCTGGCCGAAACCTACGCTCGTGCCCACCCCCGGGCCTAACCGACGGGGGAGAGGGCCCTGGCAATGCGTCGTTGGGCCGCCCGAGGCCGTCTCTCTATATGGGCGGGGCGCGTTCGCTCTAAGCTATACACTGTTCAACTTGCGCTGAAACTTTATGCACGGCAGTGGAACGCGGTAGCATAGGTAACAGATTATCCGAGGGTGCCGCACCCGTTGCGGCGCCGCGTACGAGTACCAAAATCAGAAAGGTCGCACCGCATGCGCGCACTCGTTTGCCCCGGTCAGGGATCCCAGAAGAAGGGCTTTCTGAGCCCCTGGCTTGAGATTGAAGGGGTGCGCGAGCACCTGGAACGACTCTCCGAGGCTGCAGGTATCGACCTGATTCACTACGGCACCGAAGCCGAAGAAGAAACCATCAAGGACACCGCCATTGCCCAGCCCCTCATCGTGGCAGCGGGTATCGTGACCGGTCGCCTCGCGCTCAAAGGTCTCGAGGGTGAAGAGCTCGTCTTCGCCGGACACTCCGTCGGTGAAATCACCGCCGCCGCCCTGGCCGGCGTGCTCAGTGAGGAAGACGCCATGCGCTTCGTGCGCGTGCGCGCCAACGGCATGGCGGAGGCCGCCGCAGCCTCCCCGACCGGCATGGCCGCAGTCCTCGGCGGCGTTGAAGACACCGTTCGCGAGGCCATCGCCGCCGCAGGCCTGGTTGCCGCAAACTCCAATGGTGGCGGCCAGATTGTTGCCGCAGGTCCCATCCCCGCCATCGAGGAATTTGCCGCCAACCCGCCGGCCCGCACTCGCGTGATTCCCCTGAAGGTGGCCGGTGCATTCCACACCGAGGCCATGGCACCGGCCGTCCCCGCCCTCAAGGAATTTGCGGACTCCCTCAAGGTCTCCGACCCGAGCTCGCCGCTGCTGACCAACCGTGACGGCTCCGTCGTCACTTCGGGTGAAGAGTTCGTGCAGACCCTCGTCTCCCAGGTCACCAGCCCCGTGCGCTGGGACCTGTGCATGGCAACCCTGCTCGACCGTAACGTCGAGGGCATTATCGAGGTGGCCCCCGCCGGTACCCTCGTCGGCCTGGCCAAGCGCGCCATGCGCGGCGTCCCCGGCACCGCTATCAACACCCCCGAGGACCTCGACGCGCTCAAGGCCTAAGTCGGGCACCGACTCAGCTTCACCCCATAGACAGCAGCCCGCAGCCTGCGAGCCGCAACAGCATAAAGGATTGAATACGTGACTACCCTCAAGCAGTACGAGATCAACCGCTACTCCCGCATCCTCGGCTACGGTGCCGCCCGCGGCGATGTCATCGTGCCCAACGATGACATCGTCGAGGCCATCGACTCCTCCGATGAGTGGATTCGCCAGCGCACCGGCATCATTACTCGTCACCGCGCCAGCGAGAACCAGTCCGTCACCGACCTCGCCATCGGCGCCGCAAAGGACGCCCTGCAGTCCTCCGGCGTATCCGGTGAAGATATCGAAGCGGTCATCATCTCGACCATTTCGCACCCCTACGCAACTCCCTCCCTGGCCACCATCGTCGCCGATGCCATCGGCTCCAAGTGCCCCGCCTACGACATCTCCGCAGCCTGCGCAGGCTTCTGCTACGGCATCGCCCAGGCGGACGCGCTCGTACGCGCCGGTACCGCCAAGAACGTCCTCGTAATCGGCGTTGAAAAACTGTCGAACTTCATCGATAACACCGAGCGCTCCATCTCCTTCCTGCTCGGTGACGGCGCGGGCGCCGCAGTTGTCGGCGTCTCCGACGAGCCCGGCATCGCCCCCACCGTCTGGGGCTCGGACGGCTCCCGCTGGGGTACCGTCGGCATGACCCACTCCCTTCTCGACATTCGCAACCGCGACTTCGTTGCCAACCCCGTGCAGGAAGGTGAGAAGATTTGGCCCACCCTGCGCCAGGACGGACCCTCCGTCTTCCGTTGGGCCGTCTGGGAGATGGCCAAGGTCGCCAAGAAGGCCCTTGAAGAAGCCGGCATCACCCCCGACGAGCTCGGTGCCCTCATCCCGCACCAGGCTAACGCCCGCATCATCGACCAGATGGTCAAGACCCTCAAGCTTCCCGACACCGTCGCCGTTGCGCGCGATATTGTCGATGCCGGCAACACCTCCGCTGCATCCGTGCCGCTGGCAGCCCACCGACTGCTCAAGGAAAACCCGGAGCTATCCGGTAAGTTCGCCCTGCAGATTGGCTTCGGCGCGGGTCTTGCCTTCGCGGCTCAGGTCGTCGTTCTTCCGTAACGGCCCCGAGCCGGATCCACACGGATCCCCACACACTCCGAGTTGCCGCATGCGTTCACAGCGCATACACGATAAACTCGGTAATGCACGCGTACCCCCGTCCGGTGGGTGCGACGACCATCGAAATAACAAAAGGAGCCCCTGAATGGCTAACAAGGAAGAGATCCTCGCAGGTCTGGCAGAGATCGTTAACGAAGAGACCGGCGTTGAGGTTGAGGACGTTCAGCTGGACAAGTCCTTCACCGAGGACCTGGACATCGACTCCATCTCGATGATGACCATCGTCGTGAACGCCGAAGAGAAGTTCGAAGTTACCATCCCCGACGAAGAGGTCAAGAACCTCAAGACCGTTGGTGACGCAGTCGACTTCATTGCAAACGCAGCCTAAGCTGTAACGCGACCGACGCGGCGCGGGCTCTCACCGGTCCGCGCCGCATCACCATACCCCCACTGCATACTCCCGGCCCCGCGAACGTGCCCGCGCACCGAAGCTTCCCGGGGACCACAGGTTTTTATCCACACACCACCGGATAGACCACCCACAAAACCACCCAAGAGAAAGTGTCACAATGTCTCGAAAAGTGCTGGTGACCGGCCTCGGCGCAACCACCCCCATCGGCGGCGACGTCCCCACCACCTGGGCAAACGCCACCAAGGGCGTTTCCGGTGTCTCCACGATTGATCAGCCCTGGGTTCAGGAATATGACCTGCCGGTCTACATCGCCGGTCAGCTTGCCGTTGAACCCCTCGAATCCGGCCGCCTCACCAAGGTCGAAGCCAAGCGTCTCGACCCATCGGGACAGCTTGCCCTCATCGCAGCTCGCGAGGCGTGGGAAGACGCAGGTTTCTCCGGCCCCGACGCTGAATCTGCAGAGGAAGTCGATCCCCTCCGCACCGGTGTGGCCTTCGGTACCGGTATCGGCGGTGTGTGGACCCTCCTCGACGCCTGGGATACCCTTCGCGAAAAGGGCCCCCGCCGCGTCCTGCCCATGACCGTGCCGATGCTCATGCCCAACGGCAACGCAGCCGCGGTTTCCATGAACCTCAAGGCACGCGCGGCAGCCCAGACCGTTGTCTCGGCTTGCGCATCCTCCACCGAGGCCATGCAGATTGGCGCCGAGATGATTCGTAGCGGCAAGGCCGATGTGGTTATCGTTGGTGGCTCCGAGGCTGCCATCCACCCGCTGCCCATGGCGGCATTTGCCAAGATGCAGGCGCTCTCCTCCCGCAACGATGAGCCCGAGAAGGCATCGCGTCCCTACGACGTCGACCGCGACGGCTTCGTTATGGGTGAAGGTGCAGCAGCCCTCATCCTCGAGTCCGAAGAGCACGCCAAGGCTCGCGGCGCACGCGTCTACGCAGAGCTCGCCGGTACCGGCGTCTCCGCAGACTCCTACCACATCACCGCACCCGACCCCGCAGCGCTCGGCGCAACTCGCGCGCTGCGCGAAGCCCTCGAAGACGGCAACATCGACCCCAAGACCGTGGTGCATATTAACGCCCACGCGACCAGCACCCCCGCCGGTGACCTCCCCGAAGCAACCGCAATCCACGAAACCTTCGGCGAGCACACCAAGGACATTGCTGTTTCCGCAACCAAGTCGATGACCGGCCACCTGCTCGGTGGTGCTGGCGCTCTCGAGGCCGTGCTGACCGTTCTCGCGCTGCACCACCGCACCGCACCCTGCACCATCAACCTTGACAACAAGGACCCGCAGATTGACCTGAATGTTGTCACCGAGGCACGCGAACTGCCCGCCGGTGAGATCGTCGCCATCTCGAACTCCTTCGGCTTCGGCGGCCACAACGCTGTCGTGGCATTCCGCTCGGTCGAAAACTAAGCATCCTGGGGCTTTTAGCTCCAGATAGACGTAACGCTCCCTCAGCTACCGTGTGTAGCGGGGGAGCGTTGCGTTTTGGGAGGGGCTGCTGGGGTGTCTCTTATCTGCCCGGGCAGCCATTTAGAGCTTCAGCGTCGCGTGTCGAAATCGCACGAATTAGTCTGCGTCATATTTCCCGCGGATACCGCGTTCAACGTCTCAACAGCACAGCCTACCGGTATCCTATAGGTAAGTTATTCACCAAAACACATCACATATAACAGTTTCAGCACCAGGGTATCCAAAACCCCATCGGACTATACACTCGAGAGCAGTATGGCTAAACATCTGAACCGGGCCGCGCCCTCCTCCACTACCTCAAACATCAGCGATCAAGCGTTGACTCCCGACGAGCCCCGCGTCTCGACGAAGAGTGCGGGGACGGCTCGGTCTGCCCTCCCTGCAACGGCTGGTTCCACGGATGCTCGCCCTATTCGTCGGCTACCCGCCTACCGCACCTGGGTCCCGGCGCTGCTGATCTGGATTCTTTCCTGCGCGGTTCACTTCGGCATCTTTGCGCTCTCCCTCTCCCGAGACCTGCAGCATCCCATGAGCAAGGTCAACCGGAACCTCGACTACCTGTCTTACCTGAACATTTGGGACGCCCTCTTCTACGAGCGTATCTATAAACACGGCTACCCCCAGGAGTTGCCCTTCCTTCCAGACGGAACGGTAAACCACAACACCTGGGCGTTCATGCCCCTGCAGTCGGTGCTCAGCGGTGGGGTATCCAATGTTTTCGGTATTGACTACCGCCTGGCGTCGGTCCTGGTGACTCTTGTGGCCGGGTGCGCGTTGTCCCTCGTGCTCTACCGCCTTTTCGTGGGTTCCCTGAACTGGAGTGCCCGGGGCGTCTTCGACGCCCGCCCGCAGGCGGGGGATGAATCCCGCAACCGCCTGGCGCTGTGGGCCCTGGCCGTGTACGCCCTGAGCCCCGCAAGCCCGATCTTTGTCACCGGTTACGCCGAAGCCCTCTCGACCCTGTTCCTGGCCCTGTGCGCGTGGTGCGTGGTGCGTAACCGCTACCTTCTGCTGCTCCCCGTGGCCCTTTGCGCGGCCCTGTCCCGGCCGGTGGGTGTGCCGCTGGGTGCCTTCGTGGGTCTGTGGTGGCTCTGGTGCACGGTTGCCGACTACCGCGACCGCACCGGCGGCATCCTGCGGCTATCGCTCTCGGATGCGTGGGCTGCGTTCCGCGGCCGCCTCGGCCAGCTTCTGAGCGCCCTGGTGGTGTGCTCCTTCGCCTTCGTGCATCCCCTGCACGCCGCCCTCCGCACCGGACGCCCCGATGCGTACCTCGCGACGGAACTGGGATGGAGCGGTCGCAAGCCTGAAGAGGGACACCTTATCTTTATCCAGTGGGTCAAGCAATGGGACGAATACCTTGGCGGATCCCTTCCCTGGGAAATCGTGGCGCTATTCTTCGTGGCGCTCATCCTGGGCTTCTACTGGTGGATTTCGCTCAAGGGCAATCGTTCCCTGCTACACCCCGCGCTGTGGCTGTGGACGGCCTGCTACGCCGGATACCTCTTCATCTTCTGGCTCCCCATTACCTCCACGCCTCGTATCATCCTGCCGATGTTCACCCTCTCCCTGCTGGTGGCCTCCTATCTGCCCAAGAGTCGCGTCTACCGCCCGGGGCTGGTCCTTCTCGGGGTGCTGGCCTCCGCCGCGTGGGTCCACATGTTCTGGGGAGGCCCGGACACCATCAGGAACATTTGGTTTATCCCCTAGAAATCTATCCCGAGAAATTTATCCCCAAGAAAGCGGGCACTCCACGGACTAGGCGCTGGGAGCGCGCGCACCGACCCGTGCTCGCGGGGGAGCGCGATTTCTGGGAGCTAGGGTTTGGGAGAGACATACCGGAGCAACGCTTGCGGGGGAGTGCCCCCTCATCGGTGCCTGGGGCACCTCGAGTTTGGGACGGCTGGGGTTTTTACAGATTAAAAACGGGTGGCGTATCCGCTCCGGCACTGCAGATACGCCACCCAAACACACCACACTCCACAAGACAATGCAGAGCGCGCGGGAATAAACCATCCCGCAAGGTTCCCGCGTTCCCTGCCTCGCACCACGGTAGGCGTAGACAGAGAAGACGGGAGTATGCGACCTTCGGGGCGAGGTGCCCGTCCGGAAGATTTATAGAAGCTCCCATACCGGTTCCATAGGGCAGGAATCGGAGTGGTCGCTCCTTCCGATGGTGAAGCATTCCCGTGCGGAGTGAAGACCACAATGGCAGGAGTCAACATCTTGCAGGAAACGCTCGGAGGAGTCCGAAAATAATCGATGCCCTCATGGAACCGGATGATCGGTGATGGGAGCTCCTGTAGATAGAATAACCTTAAAGCGCGCCTAAAGTAAACCTTCAACCAACAATTTAACCTTATTGTTATAATTCCTAGTCATCGCGTTATTGATAGTCGTTCAACACCCTCTGGGGGTTGCATAAATAGACTCCCGGAACTTTGGTCCGTTTGACGCTCTTCATCGTTATTAAATCGTGATAAATTCCATGACGCTGATGTCAGAAAGAGCCTCGGATCGCGCGCGGTCAATCGTCACGGAGCGTCAAAAAACGTCATTTTGTCACGTAATTTATTCCGGCGGCGAGAAAATATGCGCCCCGCCCGCGCTGTGGCATAATCAGAAGCGTCATCGTGCTCCGGGGTCGGTGAAATTCCGAACCGGCGGTCACAGCCCGCGAACCGTTTCGCCCGCATCGAGCAGACTCGCGTTCACCGCCCGACTATTTACGGCGGCGAACCACCGAGCACCCGAGCAGGCAGACGGCCGAACCGGTGAAAATCCGGTGCCGACAGTACAGTCTGGATGGAAGGTAGCACGAGCAGAAAACGGCAGGTCCCGCCCCTCGCGGAAGTGTCTGCGACCCCACCGGCGGTACAACGCGGTGGAGGTTGCGTTCGGCGTTTCGTGGTGGTACCCCGAAGGGCCCGCGGATCCTGCCCATACACCGGAACCGGCGCATCCACCCCGTGATGCGCCCGGAATCGATGAGTTCTGTTCCTCTCCCCGGAGCCGCCGCAGATGCGCACCGCGCATCCGGAATACGTCCACATACGAGAGGAAAGAATCATGGACATTCTGCGGTGGCTCTTCGACGCACAGATTCACGTGGGGGATCAATCCCTCCTCGTGCGCGAAGTCCTCGGCAACGCATTCGGCCTGGCATCGGCGCTGGGTGGCATGCGACGCAAAGTATGGGCATGGCCCGTTGGAATCCTCGGCAATCTGCTGCTCCTCACCGTCTTTCTGGGCACCCTCGTCGGTAGCCCCCACCCCGTGACCATGCTCGGCCAGGCAGGCCGCCAGGTCATGTTTATCGCCGTGTCCATCTGGGGTTGGTACCGTTGGCGCGCAACCCGAGCCTCCGGCGGTAACGCGAGCGCGGGTGCCGCCGTCATCCCGCAGTGGGCAACGAACACCGAACGCGCAGGCCTGGTTGTCGCCATGATTGCAGGCACCCTGCTACTCACCCCCGTCTTCCGTGCCCTCGGCTCTTACGAGCCGGTTTGGTCCGACGCCTGGATCTTCACCGGCTCCCTGCTGGCCACCTACGGCATGGCGCGCGGTTGGGTTGAATTCTGGCTCATCTGGGTGGCCGTCGACCTGGTTGGCGTGCCGCTGCTGTGGAGCGCAGGCTACTACGCGACCTCCCTCATGTACGTGTTCTACGGATGCTTCACCCTGGTCGGCTTCTTCGTCTGGTGGCGCACCCGTAACCTGGAGGCGCAGAAGGCCCGCGTGCAGACCCAGTTCCCGGACGTGACCGTGGACGTTGCGGACCTGGCTTCCGCGGACTCCGTGGCGGAGTGCGAGGTCGCCACCAAGAGCAACACCGCGCAGAATGTAGCATCGCAGAAAGAAGCGTAAGCGAGATGACCCCCATCAGCCGCCAGCACGAGGCCCAGGGCCCGGCGGGTACCCTGCCTGAGCCCATCGCCGCCGTGCACGAGCGACCCATTCCCAAAGACACGGGCTACCTGCCCGCGACCACGCCCTCGACTGTGCCGCTTCCGCACAACGACCTGGATTACTCCGCCGCCGAGTACGGGCACCTCACCGGCGTACCCGCCGCCCGCACCCTGAACCTGCCGGGTCCCGAGCAGACCCTCAGCCACGATGAGGCGATGAGCCTGGCCCTCGACGCCGCCCGCCAGGGCATCCGCGGCGCGAACCCCCTCGTCGGCGCCGTTATTACCGATGCGCACGGGCACCTGCTACACGTGGGCTACCACCGAGGCGCAGGCACCCCGCACGCCGAAGCCGACGCCCTCGCCTCAGCCCGCGCCGCCGGAACCGACCTCACCGACGCCCGCATGTACGTGAGCCTGGAGCCCTGCAACCACACCGGACGCACCGGCCCCTGCTCCCACGCCGTCGCCGAGGCGGGCATCAGCGAACTCTACTACGCCTACAGCGACGCCACCGAAAACGCAGCCGGAGGCGCCGCCTACCTGCGCTCGCAGGGCGTCACCGTGCACGCCATGGAGGAGTTCGCGAACGCATCCTACCTGCTGAATGAGCGCTGGTTCATTGCCGCCGCCGAACGCCGCCCCTTCATCACCGCAAAGAGCGCGTCCACCCTGGACGGGTTCATTGCGGCTGCTGACGGTACGAGCAAGTGGATTACCGGCCCCGCCGCGCGCATTGACGGGCACCTGATTCGTCACCGCGCTGACGCCGTCATGATTGGCACCCGAACCACCCTCATGGACGACCCGACCCTGGATGCGCGCGACGCCAACGGGGAACGCTTCGAGAAGCAGCCGCTGCGCGTGGTCATGGGCAAGACCGAGATTGCGGACAACTACCGGATTCGCGGCCTCAACCCGCCCGAAGGTGTGGAGGCTGACCCGCAGAACTTCCTGCAGGTCTTCACCCACGACCCGCGTGAACTGCTCGACGAGCTGTACACCCGCGGGGTGCGGCACCTCATGATTGAGGGTGGCCCCGGCATGGTCGGCCTCTTCACCGGTGAAGACCTCATCGACGAGATGGTCTGGTACCGCGCCCCCATCATCATGGGCCGCGGCAAAAGCGCCGTGTACCGCCTGCTCGTGGACACCCTCGCGCAGGCACCGCGCCTGCAACTGGACGACCTGGGCATGTTCCCGGCGGTGCGCGTGCTCGGCAATGACACCGCAACGCACCTGGTGCCGGCACCTCGCGGAACGGCACAGGAACCGGGTGAGCGGCGCCCCCTGCCGAAGCTGGACGCCTGCCACGCGCCCGAACCGCGACTGGACTAGCCGAGGCCGGTTAGGCCCATCGTCTGTCACGCCGCGATGCGGGCTCGGTAGCTTCACCGAATGCTACCGGGTTCGTATACTGGCACGTCCCGCATCCGACTACAGAGAATAATCGAAAAATACGTATAGTTATACGTAGAGCAAACCATCGCCGCCCGTCACCCTCAACGACGACAACCGGCGGATACGGCGAGAAAAGGAAAACACATGTTTACCGGAATTATTGGCGCCCTCGGCACCGTAGAATCCATCACCCCCATCGAGGGTAGCGACGCAGCCTACCTGACCCTCAACGCCGGCGATATCGTCACCGACCTCGAGCACGGCGGCTCGCTCGCCGTCAACGGTGTCTGCCTCACCGCCATCGACCTCGACCGTCTGCAGCCCGGCCAGTTCCGCGCCTACGCCATGGGCGAGACCCTGCGCCGCACCAACCTCGGCGACCTGACCCCCGGCGATACCGTCAACCTGGAGCGTTGCCTGCCCGCCGGCGGCCGCTTCGACGGACACGTCGTGCAGGGCCACGTGGATGCGGTCGGTGCCCTCGCCTCCGTCACCGCGCACGAGGCGTGGAGCACCCTGCGTTTCAACCTGCCCACCGAACTGGCACCCCTGCTCGCGGAGAAGGGCTCCATCGCCGTCTCCGGCGTGTCCCTGACCGTCACCGCGGTATCTGAGCCCGGCGAAACCCCCGCGTGGTTTGAGGTCGGCCTGATTCCCGAAACCCTGAAGGCAACCAACCTCGGCGCGCTCGAGGTTGGCGATAGCGTGAACCTCGAGACCGATGCGCTCGCCAAGTATGTGCAGCGCCTGACCGCCTTTGCCGGCGCGCCTCAGACCTCCTCCTCCGAGGAGGTTGCGCCGCGCCGCGCCGACGCCGCAAGCGTCCTCGACAGCGTGCAGACCGCGGTGGACGCTATCGCCGCAGGTCGCGCCGTGGTCGTGGTGGACGACGAGGACCGTGAGAACGAAGGCGACATTATCTTTGCCGCCGAGCACGCAACCCCCGAGCTGATGGGCTTCATGATTCGCTACACCTCCGGCGTGGTGTGCGCCCCCATGAGCAACAAGCGCGCCGACGAGATGAACCTGCCGCCCATGGTCACCAACAACGAAGACCCCAAGGGCACCGCCTACACCGTCTCCTGCGATGCGGCCTCCGGCGTGAGCACCGGCATCTCTGCGGCGGACCGCGCACGCACCGTGCAGATTCTTGCCGATGCCTCCTCCACCCCGGCGGACATCACCCGCCCCGGCCACATCTTCCCGCTGCGCGCCGTTGACGGCGGCGTGGCCCAGCGCCCCGGTCACACCGAGGCCGCCGTGGAGCTCTCCCGCGCGGCTGGGCTGTCCGGCGTGGGCGTCATCGCCGAGGTCGTGCACGACGACGGCTCCATGATGCGTTTTGACGCCCTGCGCGCCTTCTCGACCGAGCACGGCCTACCCATGATTTCCATTGAGGACCTCATCAAGTACGTGGCGCAGAACGCCCCGACCGGGGAGAACGCATGAGCGGCGCGATGAACGCGGCCGAGCAGGTGACCGCGAAGGCGACGGGCCCCGAGAGCCTGAGCGCCGAGTCCCGCGCTACGGCCGCGCGTCTCGCGGAGAGCTACCGAGTCAGCCCCCTCGACATGGTGCCCAACCCCAGCCCGCTGCTGGTCGAAAGCACCGAGGAGGTTGCCGTTCCCACCCCGAACGGCCTCTTCGGTCTGCGCGCCTGGCGTTTCGCGGACGGCGCCGAGCACCTCAGCGCCCGGGCCCTCGACCGCGACGGCAACCCCGTACCCTACGAGGGCGGGGGAGCGCCCGCCGTGCGCATCCACTCCGAGTGCGCGACCGGCGATATCTTCGGCTCCTTCCGTTGCGATTGCGGACCTCAGCTGGAGAACGGCCTGCGCATTATCGGCCGCACCGGTGGGTACCTCGTCTATGTGCGTAACCACGAGGGGCGCGGCATCGGACTGGTCAACAAGCTCCGCGCCTACGCGCTGCAGGATGCCGGACTCGACACCCTCGACGCGAACCTGGCGCTCGGCCTGGACGGCGACATGCGCGACTACTCGCAGGCGGCACTAATCCTGCAGGAACTCGGCGTGAACGAGCTGAGGCTCGTAACCAACAACCCCGCCAAGCAGGAGGCGCTCGAAAGCCTCGGCCTGCAGGTCACCGAACTCATCCCGGACGAAATTCCCGCCCGAGTCGAGAACGCACACTACCTGCAGACCAAGCGTGAGCGTATGCGCCACCTGCTTGAGCGTGCCTAACCCGGCGGGCCAGCAACCCGGCGAACCCCGGAAAACAGACACCCCACTATTTCAAGTCAACCCACCAAAAGGAGAACACCATGAGCGGCGTCGGCGCAGCAGACACCACCCTCAACCCCGAAGACTACAAGGGCTTCAAGCTCGCAATCGTAGCGGCAAGCTGGCACACCCAGGTCATGGACGGCCTGATCGACGGCGCGCAGCGCGCCGCCCGCGACGCCGGCCTTGAACCCACCCTCGTGCGCGTTCCGGGCACCTTTGAGCTGCCCGTCGCCGCAACTCGCCTCGCCGATAAGTTCGACGCCATCGTCGCGCTCGGCGTCGTGATTCGCGGCGGCACCCCGCACTTTGAGTACGTCTGCCAGGGCGCAACCGGCGGCCTGACCGACGTTTCCGTGCTCACCGGCCGCCCCATCGGCTTCGGCGTGCTCACCTGCGATAACGAGGAGCAGGCCCTGGACCGTGCCGGCCTGGAGAACTCCACCGAGGACAAGGGCTACGAGGCAACTGCCGCCGCACTGCAGACCGCGGCAACCCTCAAGAACCTCGCATAACGGCACGTCCACCCCGTAGCGGGGCCGCCCTCGGCGGCTTCACGGCGTTCGCGGATTGGCGCCTCCGGACCCCTTGAGGCTTGGAGGTGCCGGCCCGCGTCGTCCCTGCCGCGGGCCAACACGAATCAACACCCGCGGGTAGACTGAACACAGGACCCGCCACCCACCCCGACGCATCGCGGCACCACCGGCGTCACCCCACCCCAAAGGAGTACAGTAATGCAGGATTTGGGCACCATCACCCCCTCGCGCGAAGAATTCCGTGCCCGCGCAGCCGGAACCCGCGTGATTCCCGTCCACATTAAAATCCTCGCCGACTCGCTCACCCCCATCGGCATCTACCGATCCCTCGTACTCCAGGATGATCAGGGCACGCCCGTTGAGGCGGCCCACGGCACCTTCCTGCTCGAATCCGCCACGATTTCCTCCGAGGGCGAGTCTGCTTCGTGGGCACGCTACTCCTTCATCGGCGCGTCTTCCCGCTCGACCCTCACCACCGTTGACGGCGCCGTCCACTGGCAGGGCCGTACCCCCGCCGGCGCGCCCGTCGACGGCGACCCCGTGGAGGCCATCGCCAAGACCCTGCAGATGCTCTACACCGAGCCCGACCCGAGCCTGCCGCCGCTCACCTCCGGCCTGGTCGGCTACCTCGGCTGGGATGTCGTTCGCCACTGGGAGAACCTGCCCAACCCGCCCGCCGACGACGTGAAGCTACCCGAGTTTGCGCTCAACATGGTCTCCGACATGGCCATTCACGACAACCAGGACGGCACAGTCCTGCTCGTCGCCAACGCCATTAACTTCAACGGCACCAGCGAAAACGTCGACGGTGCCTACGACGATGCCGTCGCGCGCCTGCACAGTATGCTCCGCCGACTGCAGCGCGGCGCCGCGGCCACGACCTCCATTCTCTCGGGTGTGGACGAGGTCAACCGCAAGGTCCGCGAGGACGTCACCCTCACCTGGAGCGACCAGGACTTCAAGGACATCATCGCGCGCTCCAAGAAGAACATCATCGATGGCGACGTCTTCCAGCTCGTGCTCTCGCGCCGCTTCGAGGCGCAGACCGACGCCCGCCCCCTCGACGTGTACCGCGTGCTGCGCCAGTCCAACCCCTCGCCGTACATGTACCTCTTCAACTTTGACGACGCTGAGGGAACCCCGTTCCACATTGTCGGTTCCTCTCCGGAGGCGCTCGTCACCCTCAAGGACGGCATCGCCAGCACCCACCCCATCGCCGGATCCCGCCCGCGCGGCGCAACCCGCGAGGAAGACGTGGCCCTGGCCGAGGAGCTGCTCGCCGATCAGAAGGAACGCTCCGAGCACCTCATGCTCGTCGACCTGGCACGCAACGACCTCTCGCGTATCGCCAAGCCCGGCACCGTCTCGGTTGACCAGTTCATGATCATTGAGCGTTTCAGCCACATTATGCACATTTCCTCCGCCGTCAGCGCCGAACTCGACCCGCAGTTCAGCGCCTACGACGTGCTGCGCGTCGCCTTCCCCGCCGGTACCCTCTCCGGCGCGCCCAAGCCTCGCGCGATGCAGCTCATCGACGAATACGAACCCACCCGCCGCGGCGTCTACGGCGGCGTGTGCGGCTACTTCGACTTCGCCGGCAACATGGACATGGCCATCGCCATCCGCACCGCCGTGCTCAAGGAAGGCACCGCCTACGTTCAGGCCGGTGCGGGCCTCGTGATGGACTCCAACCCCGATTCCGAAGCTCTCGAAACCGTCAACAAGTCCGCCGCTCCGTTGCGCGCCGTGCTGACCGCATCCGGCCTGGCACCCCTCGACGCGGACACGGCCGTCAACGCCGCCCAGTAACCCAAGGAGACACCATGAGCACCGTTCTCGACGACATCATCGTTGGCGTCCGCGAAGACCTCGCCGCCCGCGTACAGCAGGTTCCCCTCGAGGAAATGAAGAAGCGCGCCCTCGCCGCCGCGCCTGCCCGCGACGTGATTGCCGCTCTCCGCGGTGAGGTACCCGGCGGTGGCAACGGCTCGACCGTGCGCATCATCTCCGAGGTGAAGCGCGCATCGCCCTCCAAGGGCGTACTCGGCGAAATCCCCGACCCCGCAACCCTCGCCACGCGCTACGAGGCAGGTGGCGCGGCGGCTGTCTCTGTGCTTACTGAGCAGCGCCGCTTCAAGGGCTCCCTCGCAGACCTTGACGCAGTCCGCGCAGCCGTGAACATCCCCGTGCTTCGCAAGGACTTCACCGTCGACGAGTACCAGATTTGGGAGGCCCGCGCGCACGGCGCCGACCTGGTGCTGCTCATCGTCGCGGCCCTTGACGAGAAGACCCTGCGCGAGTTCCTAGAGCTCACCGAGTCGCTCGGCATGAACGCCCTCGTCGAGACCCACACCCCCGAAGAAATCGAGGTCGCCCAGCGCATCGGCGCCAAGATTGTGGGCATCAACGTGCGCAACCTCAAGACCCTTGAGGTCAACAACGAGCACTACGCATCCCTCGCGGCGCACCTGCCCGACTCGGTGATTAAGGTCGCCGAGTCCGGTGTTGCTGGCATCGAGGATGTGCGAGCCTACGCCGGTGCCGGTGCGGATGCGATCCTCATCGGTGAAGCGCTGGTTCGTTCCGGCGACCCCGAAGGTACCGTGCGCGAATTCTCCAATGTGCCGGTGACCCGTTAGAGTTCCGTGGGTTAGGGTTTGAGAGGTTGTACCGGTTCATGCTTGCGGGGTTTGGGCTCTGTGAGTTAGTTGTTTGGAGATGGCATACCGGACGCCGCTTGCGAGGGTTTGGGCTCTGTGGGTTAGGGTTTGAGCGGTTGTACCGGTTCACGCTTGCGGGGTTTGGGCTCTGTGAGTTAGTTGTTTGGAGATGGCATACCGGACGCCGCTTGCGAGGGTTTAGGCTCTGTGGGTTAGGGTTTGAGCGGTTGTACCGGACAACACTCGCGGGGGAGTGCCCCCTCTTCAGCGCCTGGGGGCGCTTCGAGGACGGAGCCCCCGCTTCGCGTGTCCGGTACGCCCTCTGGGTCGCCTACCCCTCGGGTTGGTTAAGAATAGGGGTTGGTAGGTGGTTACCTTCTCGGGTTAGCTCGCCTGATGCTGGGGTAGGGGTATATGAGGTTGGTAGGTGGGTGCCTTCTTGGGTTAGCTCGCCTCAGTCTGGGGTATATAAGGTTGGTGGGTGGTTAGTATTTTTAGTTAGCTCACCTGGCTCTGGGGTTATTTGTCCTGTCGGATTTTTATCTATTTCCCGAACATAAGCCTGGTACGTGAAAAGCCGGTGCCTGCTTCACAGCAGACACCGGCTTTTCACATGTTATAGAGTGCTTAGCGGCCCGTGTAGTCAGCGTCCGCAATATCCTTCGGCCAACGCGCCTTCTGGAACGGAGCCCACGTGAAAGCCGCCGCCACCAGCAGCAAGCCGCTCAACACAAACGCCGGGACGAAGCCCCACGCATCCGCAATCATGCCGGCCACCAGCGGGCCCAGAATCATGCCGAAATCGCTGCACATCTGGTACACCGCCAACACCTGGCCGCCACTGCGGCGGGTGCCAATCACATCAGAAACCGCGGCCTGAATCGACGGGCCCATAAACGCCGCACCAATACCCAGGCACGCCGTCAACGAGATAAACACCCAGGCCACAGGCGCGAAGCCCATGAAAGTCACCGCAGAGCCCGAAAGCAGCAGACCAGAGAATGCCATGACGCGGCGGCCAAAGCGATCCGAGAAACGACCCGAGAACGTCTGCGTCAGCGCGTTACCCAGCGAGTTCGTCGCCATCGCCAACGAGGCCAGCAGAGTACCCGCCACGGCGTTCGACATGTCGCCGCCGGTCGCCAAATATGCCGCGGCCAGCGGAATAATCGAGGACTGCACGCCGAACACCGACCAGCCAATCGCCCAATTCGAAACCAGAGCGGAGCGGTAATTCGTGAACTTCAACGCGTCACGAACCGTCATCGCCGGCAGGTTGCTCCTACCCGAAGAATTCTCGGGCGAAGTGGGGTGAGCGGTCTTACCGGAGGCGTCAGCCTGGGCCTCGGCGGGGGAGTTAGCCTCGGAGCGCTCGACGCTGTCAGAAGTGGGGGAGGGAGCCTCCGACGGCAGAGTCCCGGTGCCCTTACCCTCAGCCAGCCGCGCCGCCTCGGCAATCGCGTCACGCTCGGCCTCCAGGGTCGCCTGCGACGGCATCAAGAACCACACAATCAGGCCCGCCACCAGCAACGAAAAACCGTACACGATAAACGGTGCGCGCAGACCAAACGGAGCCAGGGCGCTCGCAATGACCGGGCCCAGCAGGTTGCCCAGCAGGAAGGCCGTCGCGTAATAACCGGAAATGCGGCCGCGCATATGGGGAGGGGAGAGGCGCACCAGCAGACCCATTGCGGAGACCGTGAACATGACCGAGCCAATGCCGGCTACCGCGCGGGCAGCCAATAGCACCCAGTAATCCCAGGCGAACGCAATCATAAACGAGGTCACGGACACAATCAGCATGCCGATCGTGTACGCCGGGCGCTCACCCCAACGGGTAATCAGCTGACCCGCCGTCGGCGCAAACAGCAGACGCGTAATTGCCAGCGCAGAAACCACCATTGTCGCCATAGTGACCGTGGCATTAAAATTCTGCGCATAGTTCGGCAGCACCGGCGCCACCAAACCAAAACCTACAGCAATCATGAACGATGCAACAATCAGAACCTTCAAACCGGTCGGCACACGGTTCGGGTCAATCGTGCGAGGGTCAAAAACAGGCGGTGTTGTGGCAGGGTTCCTCATGTTCATCCTCGAAATCGTGCGGTGCCGTACAGCAGTCGCGGGCCCCACCCGCAACCGCCCATCAGGTGTTCGGCTAAAAAAGTTAACAGTGTACAGTCTACTCCGGGCCGGGCCGGGCACGCGCGTCAACCCGACCGACGAAACCTCCCGAGCCGGTAAGCTAGTAGTGTGAATGAAACGATGATGATAATCTGCGCGATTGTGCTGGGCGTACTGGTAATTGCCGGTGTGCTTTTCGCCGTTCTGCGCCGACCCAAGAAGACCGCGAACCTGCAGTCTTTGCGCCAGGAGGCGGCCGCCGCCTCCGGAGAGTCGGCACCGGAGGCTGATAGCTCGGCACCTCGCTCCATTGAAATTGAGATGCCCGACCCCTCCGCGGGTCGCCTGGTTCGTCTGCGTGCCCGCCTGGCCCGTTCGAACAATATGCTCGGTCAGGGCCTGCTTTCCCTGCTGTCTCGCGACCGCATCGACCAGGATGTGTGGGACGAGGTTGAGGAGACCCTGCTGCTGGCTGACCTGGGTTCCGAGCCGACCACCCGTCTGGTTGAGGCCCTGCAGAAGCGCGTGCGCGTTGAGGGTACGAATAACCCCGCCGCCGTGAAGAAGATGCTTCGAGAGGAGCTCGTGAAGATTGTCGGCCCCGACATGGACCGCGAGCTGAAGACCTCCGGTAGCGACGGCAACCCCGGCGTGGTACTGGTCGTTGGCGTGAACGGCGTGGGTAAGACCACGACCGTCGGTAAGATTGCCCGCGTGATGGTTGCGGACGGTCAGTCCCTGATTCTGGGCGCCGCCGATACCTTCCGCGCCGCCGCTTCGGAGCAGCTGACCACCTGGGGTGACCGCGTGGGCGTGAAGACGGTGCGTTCCGAGAAGGAGGGCGCCGACCCCGCTTCGGTCGCCTTTGATGCGGTTAAGACCGGCAAGGAGGAAGGCGTCGACACCGTGCTGGTGGATACCGCGGGCCGCCTGCAGAACAAGGCCGGCCTGATGGATCAGCTCGGTAAGATCAAGCGTGTGATTGAGAAGGAAGCCCCGGTGACCGAGGTGCTCCTGGTTATCGACGCGACGACCGGCCAGAACGGCATGATTCAGGCGAAGGTCTTTGGCGAGATCGTGGACGTGACCGGTATTGTGCTGACCAAGCTGGACGGCACCGCGAAGGGCGGTATCGTCGTGGCCATTCAGGAGGAGCTGGGTGTTCCCGTCAAGCTCATCGGCCTGGGTGAGGGCCCGGACGATCTGGCGCCGTTCGACCCGGAAGCTTTCGTGGACGCGCTGCTGGATTAACCTCCTCCTCCCTCTTACGCTAAGAAGCCACATGTGTTCCGAACACATGTGGCTTCTCGCGGTTAATGCGGTTAATGACGACGGGCAGCACACGATGCGAGGCTCTGGGATATTCTGAAATCAGAAGATGCTCCGGCCCCGAGCATCGCACACCATACAACCCAATTCACCCCATAATTCAGCGAAGGAACCACCATGGCAGCCATCAACCTCCCCGGCACTCTTCCCGGAACCCTCCCCAGTGCCAACTACCAGCCCGCCTACCGTTCCAACGGCGCCTGCGACGACCTCGCCGAGCTCGTTGCACCGTACAGCCTTTCGCGCGCCCAGCTCGCTGAGGCTACCGGAATCGCCGACGAGGCTACCGTGAACGGCTGGGTTGAGCAGTGCTGCCCCGACCTCGCCGCGGACGCTCCCGCACCCCTCGAACTCATCCTGCGGTATCTGGACGAAACCTATCTGCCCGACCCCGCCAACTGGCCCGGCACCAACCCCTACGACGAGTTCATCCTCGAGAACATTGCCGCCCGCATGCTCGCCCGCGTTGTTGCTGACACCTTCGGCGCCGACCGCTCGGATAGTTACCGCGAGCTCCTCGCGCTTATCGCGACCCTCGTGCTGATTGCCCGCTACTGGGATGCCCCCGAAGAAACCTTCCTGACCCTGCTCAACGCCGAGCCCACCGCGGAGGCAGGCGAATACCTGCAGGAGGCTATCGCGAACGCCCCCGAGTCCCTGTACCCGCTCCTGACCGAGCTTCTGCTACCCGCCCTGCGCGAGGCGCGCGGCACCTTCACCGCCGACGAGGCACGCCTGCTGGCCGGCTATGCTCTTGCCGCCGGATACTACGCGGGTGAACACCCCTACGAGACTCTGAGCGGCATCCACGTTGCGTTTGCCGCGGATGACCGCACCCTGCCCGATGCCGAGCAGATTCGCCGGGTTGAAGACGTCCTCAAGGCTAACTTTTCCGCCGCCCGAGTAGGAGCTGATGCTAGCGCTACGGAGGCTAACCCGGAGCCGCGCAACTTCGTCCTGCCCGGCAACCAGGACGGCTACGAAACCGCCGCGCACCTGATTGCCGCCCTGCCCCAGGCACACGACGTTATCGCCTTCAGCGCTCAGCCCGGCGAAGGAACCAGTGCGCTCGCCGATGACCGCCGTGCCGCCTTCACCCTATACCTGTGCTACCTGATGCTCGGTGATGATGAGTCTTCGGAGGAGCGCGCCGCGGAGCTTTACCGCGCCAACCGCGCCGACCGCGGCAAATAGAGCGGGGGCTTTCGCACCCAGCAGATACTCTGCCGGAAGCTCCTACCGGCCACCTGTCGCGGCCTCTAACGCCTAACGTCTAGCTGGCAGACGCTAAGAAGCCACATGTGTTTCGAACACATGTGGCTTCTTGCGATTATCTGTGGTGGGTGTGGCGTTGTTTGATTATTCTCAATGCCGAGGCTTTACACGGCGACGGGTTCTTCGGTGCGTACCGCATGGTAGGTGGCATCGCTGACCGTCACACCGTACTGGCGCGAAGCGAGCTTAAGGATTTCCTCCACCGTGTAAATACGGAACACGCCGCCGTCGGTGGTCTGCGCGTACTCGCGCAGCAGCTGGCGGTTGGCGAGCTGACGAATCGGTTTGCCGCTGGCAGCCGCGGCGCGCACCTCAGCGCTATTGCGCAGCCACAGGTCGCGCACCCCGGCGGTCACGAAAACGCAGTCGGTACCCTTCACCCGGGTTGAAGCCTCGGCGAGGCACTGGGTCCACAGCGCAAAATCGGCGTCAAAATTGGCGCTGGGCAGAAGCGGGTGGCCCTGTTCCACGGCCTCTGCGAGCTGCTGATTGTAGCGTTCCGGGCTGGGGGCCGCGCCCACGTGTCCGGTGAAGAGGCGGTTCAATCGCGGCAGAATCGTGTCATCTTCGCGGCGGGCCACGTTGATGGAACCGGTGTCGGTGGTGGGCTCGAGAATCCTCATAATCTGGGCGATGGAGTGGTCCAGCTGGTGGGTGACGGAGCGCAGGGCACTCCAGGGTGAGCCCTTCTCTTCGGGGAGAGTTTCTTTGAAGGAGGCGAGGGCCGAGCGAACGCGATCGGCGGCCGCCGGTACGGGGGAGGCGCCGTCGAGGGCCGCCCAGAATTCCTTGAGTGCCTGGTGGGGGAGGAAAACGTGGCCGCGTAGCTGCGAGAAAGCACGGATGATTTCGTCGCTGGTGCGTGTGGGGTATTGGTAGAGGCTGGCCAACGCGGTGGAGTCAAAGATGACGAGGATTCCGGGGTGAATCGATGATAGGGTGGCGCGATCGAGTTCCTTGTACTCAACGAAGTCGGAGTACAGGGTTCGCGTTTGTCGGGTGATTGACATGTGTCCCCTCCGGGTATGCGGGTATGGTCGGTCAAATGCGAGTGCCGGAGAAGTCGAGGAGAATAATCCATTCCAGTTTATCGACCTCCGGGTGCAGGTGAGGGACTTTCTGGACAAATATTTGGTTTATTACTTGCGTACCTGTCGCAGACAGGTGTTATCGCAGGTCAGGGCCTTCTGGGGAAGACTGCGAACACCTGTGAGATCGGCCGCGTGGGGTGCATTTGAGCAGGTGTGCAGGCCTGTCGCTGTCGCAGGTTTCGGCCTCGCTCTTCTGGCCATCGGAGGGAATATCACAGACCGTCCCATGAGGGTCTATTGGAAGTATAAAACAAAATATGCAATTCAGTGCAAAATGTGGACGTTGTGTTACATCTTTAAAGGTCACGCCCACAGAACACACGGCAGAACCCGGGCAGTAGTAGATGAACTTTTGTCTACTCCTGTAGACTTGAGGTGATTGAAATTTAATAAAGGAGATAGAGTAATGTCAGAGCTGACCACTCAGAACCAGGCGGAGGAGCAGGCTCCGGCTCGCACCGTCGTCGTGGCAGAAGACGAGGCACTGATTCGCCTCGACATTGTCGAAATTCTGAAGGACCAGGGTTTCGATGTTGTTGCCGAGACCGATAACGGTAAGACCGCCGTTGAGCTCGCACAGAAGCACCGCCCCGACCTCGTCCTCATGGACGTCAAGATGCCGATTATGGACGGCATCACCGCTGCGGAGGAGATCGCGAAGGAACAGATCGCCCCCGTGGTCCTGCTGACTGCCTTCAGCCAGAAGGAACTCGTGGACCGCGCCGTGGACGCGGGCGCTATGGCATACGTCGTCAAGCCCTTCACCCCCAACGACCTGATTCCGGCCATCGAGGTGGCCATGAGCCGCTACGAGCAGATTCGTGCGCTCGAGAAGGAAGTGGGCACCATCCGCGACCAGTTCGAGACCCGCAAGCTGGTGGATCGCGCTAAGTCCCTGCTTATCACCAAGATGAACCTGACCGAGCCGGAGGCATTCCGCTGGATTCAGAAGACCTCCATGGACCGCCGACTGTCCATGCGCGAAGTGTCTGACACCATCATCAAGCAGCTCTCCGCATAGCGGTTCCCATCTCGCCACTCATCGCAGAGCGATTCGGTGTACGACTTTCACGATGCGCGAGATGACCAGGTACGAATACGTGTCAGCATCCCTTTGACCGTGCTTTTGCAGACTTCTCAACCGACGAGAAACCCGCTCGAAAGCGCACGCACGACAGGCTAAAGAGACAGGGCAAACATTCGGATTTGCCGGCACACACGCAAGCATCAACAAGCACCCCGCCCCTCACGAAGAAGCTGAGGAGCGGGGCGCTTGCGTAACGTATGGCGGGTTACGTTTGAGAGTCGCGGCGCGCGATTAGCGCAGGTAACGGTTAAGCTCGTCGTCGGAATCCTGCGGGCCGTTGAGCGGACGCGCGGTGGGCGAACCTGCCCAGAGCATGCCAATGGTGCCCAGCATGACGCCGAGCCACCAGAAGGATCCCGGGTTGTTTATCGCGGTCACCAGGCACACCAGCATCACGCCGATGGCGATGGGCAGAATAATGCGCTTGGCGCGCACAATCTTGGGGTAGCGCTTGAAATAGGGGGTGCGCTCGCGGGCCATGGTCGTCCTTTCGTCGGGGTCGTTCCCTCTACCTTAGCTTAGGCCTTGGGGCGGGGAATGAGCATGTTGGTGATGCGCGCGGTGCAGGTGGTCCGGCCGCGCTCATCCACAATATCGATGGTGTGGATGCACAGCGTACGTCCCAGCTTGACGGCGGTGCAGGTCGCGGTGACCACACCGGATACCGCCGGACGCACGTGGGTTGCGTTGATGTCCACACCCACGGCCACGAGGTCTTCGCCTCCGTGCACGCCGGATGCGAGCGAACCGAGGGTCTCGGCGAGCACCACATTCGCGCCGCCGTGCAGCAGGCCGATGGGCTGGGTGTTGCCGGCGACCGGCATGGTGGCGACGGCGCGCTCGGCGGTCAGCTCCTTGAACTTGATGCCCATGGCGGGGATAAGCTCGCCCATGCCGCGGGGGAAATAGGAGTGCAGGTGCTCGGGAACGCCGGTCTCAATCAGCTGTGCTTTGATTTGTTCGGGGGTGAGTGTGGTGGGTGCCGCCGCCCGGACGGGTGCGTGCTGCGTGTTGTTTTCAGTCATGGTCTCCAGTGTACCCCTCGGCGTTTGATGCTTCGGGCGGGTGGTTTTTCGCGAGCACCCGCGGGCACGCGTGGGCCCCGCCTCCCGAACGGGGGAGACGGGGCCGAAAACGTTATGCAAGCGGGGGATGGCTAGGCGGAGATGGCCTCTGCCTTTTCGATGTCCTCGTCGCGGATTTCCTTATCGGGGTTCGCTCCGATTGCCTTGGAAATGCGCTCGGTCAGGGCTGCGATGGTCGCGTCACCGGTCACGTTGGTTGCGGTGCCGAAGGAGTCCTGAGCCAGGTACAGGGCAATCATCAGGGCAATCATGGAGGCATCGAAACCAAGCATGGACTGCAGCAGACCGATTGCGGTCATCACGCCACCGCCGGGAACGCCGGGAGCGGCAACCATCATCACGCCGAGCACCAGAATCATGGGAATCAGGCTACCGAAGTCGGGGTGCTGACCGGTCATGAACAGCACTGCCACCGAGCAGGATGTAATGGTAATCATGGAGCCGGAGAGGTGAATGGTCGCGCACAGCGGAATCGCGAAGTCCACCACGCGGGGGGAGATGCCAGCCTTCTTCGCCGAACGCACGGTCACCGGGATGGTCGCAGCCGAAGACTGGGTACCGATTGCGGTGAAGTATGCCGGGAGCATGGTCTTGAGCATCTGGATGGGGTTGCGGCGAGAAATTGCACCAGCCACCGAGTACTGCAGCGTCAGGGTCACCCAATGCAGAATAATCACCATGACGAACACAAGACCGAAGACGGAGAGGATCTTCGCCACCTGACCGGCGAGGGTCATGTTCGCGAACACGCCCACGATGTGCACGGGCAGCAGGGGGATAATCACGTAGCCGAGCATTTTCTCAACGATGACCTGGAAGTCCTCGAAGAGGTTCAGCATCGCACGGGTCTTCAGTGCGGTAATGCCCAGGCCCAGGATGAAGGAGAGAATCAGTGCGCTGAGCACGCCCATAATCGGGGTCAGCTCGAAGGAAATATAGCCCTTGGAGAGCGCGTTCTCGGGGTTGTCGAAGGAAGCAAGCTGCTGGCCCTGCAGAATGATGGGGTAGAGCAGCAGGGCGCAGATGAGGGCCAGGAAACCGGCCAACACGCTAGAGATGTACGCTAGCGCCACGGTGATGCCGAGCATCTTGCCCGCACCCTGAGCGAGGGAACCGATGCCGGGCACGATGAAGCCGATGATAATCAGCGGAATCGCGAAGCTCAGGAACGCGCTGAACACGGTGGAGAAGGAGACGAAGAGCTGCACCACCAGATCGGTGGGGATGGCCGCGCCGGTGGCGTCGTTAATGCCGCTAATCATTCCGGGGGTGAAGAGACCGATGAGCACGCCCGCGGCAATTGCAATCACAATCCACGCGAGAAGGGGGAGTTTTTTGAGTACCTTCATGGGTTCCTAAATGAGGGTTTGTTGTGTGTTGAGCGCGGGAGGTGCCCTCACGGTCCGGTGAATCTTGTCGGTGAATTCTGGGTAGAGTTCTGCCTATGAATACACGGGGTGTGGGGGTTTCCTACGCTGGAGGCGATAATTAAGGTTATATATTATCCGGAAACTGTATTATTATCCACCTCACATAGTGGCTTGAGGCACAATATTTGTGAGAAAAATTGACCAAACGCGCTTCACGGGCATTTATTTATGAGGTAAAACTCTTTCCCAGCGCCCCGCTATTCCGCAATATGGCACGCCGCTGGCACCTCGTGTAGCGGAGGTGACCCGCGCCGAAACCCGCGGGACCGGAATCGATACACTAGAAGAGTGACTACAGAGAACAAAACCCTCCTGCTCATTGACGGACACTCCCTGGCCCTGCGCTCCTTCTTCGGCATCTACACCATGGCCGAAAAGACCGGACAGCACATCTTCGTGCGCAGCGACGGCCAGCACACCGAGGCCGTGCACGCCTTCCTCTCAACCCTGCTGAGCATCATCAAAGACAACCAGCCCAGCCACATCGCCGTTGCCTTCGACCTGCCCGGCGGCACCTTCCGCACCGCCGAATACGGCGAATACAAGGGCGGCCGCAACGCCATCCCCGAAGCATTCGACGGCCAGATCGACCTCATCAAGAAGATGCTCGGCGCGCTGAACATTCCCGCGCTCACCTACGAAAACTACGAGGCCGACGACATCGTCGCGACCCTGACCCGCCGCGGCACCGAAGCCGGCTACAAGATCCTCATCCTCTCGGGCGACCGTGACATCTTCCAGCTCGTCACCGACGAGGTCACCCTGCTCTACCCGGTCACCACCGGCCCCTCCAAGGGTATTCAGCGCATGGACCCCGCCGCCATCGAAAAGAAGACCAAGGTGCCCCCGCACATGTACCCCGACCTGGCCGCCCTCACCGGCGAGCAGGCCGACAACCTGCCCGGCGTGCCCGGCGTGGGCCCCGGCTTCGCCGCCAAGTGGCTCGGCGAGTATGGCTCCCTGCAGGGCGTGCTTGACAACCGCGACAAGATTGGCGGTAAGAAAGGCGAGGCGCTACGCGAGAACGTGGATAACGTGGTGCGCAACCGCCGCCTCAACCAGCTCGTCAACGACCTCGACCTGGACGTCACCCTCGAAGACACCGCCTTCACCCCCGACCTGGACGCGCTGAACGCCTTCTTCGACGAGGTGGAGTTCCGCACCATCCGCAAGCGCGCCGCCGACACCCTCGGCCCCATCGTGCGCGCCGCCGGTTCCGCAGGTGCTACCAGTTCCGCCGCAGAGGCGGGGGAGGAGGGCCCTGCCAAGAAGGTCCCCGCCGGACCGGTCTACGCACCCATCCCCGTCGAGGCCCCGCAGGATGCCACGGATGCGGCCGCCTTCCGCGCCTTCTGCGCCGCCGCGGCCGAAGAGAACTACGGCGAAACCCCCGAAGGCGCACCCATCCCCGTGCCCGAACGCCTCGAAGGTGCCGTGACCCTCTACCCGGTCACGAACCTGCCCGTGGCGCGCCCCGCCGTGGGTGACGAACCCGCCGTCAAGGTCACCAAGACCAAGATTCGCGCCGCCGAGGAGAACCCCGAACTGCTCGGAGTGCTCCTGACCAGCAAGAGAGCCAGCCTGTGGGTCGACACCCGCAGCATCGACCCGGAGCTCGACGCCGCCCTCGCCGTGTGGCTCTCCGACCCCGCCGCCCGCAAAATCGTCATGGACCTGAAAATTCAGCGTAAGCTTCTTCGCTCCTACGGCTACGAACTGGCCGGCGCCGTCGAGGACCCCGCGCTGTCCTCGTACATGTGCGGCTTCATCCCCACCGCAACCCGCAAGCTCTTCTCCGAACGCATGGAAGACCTCGCCGAACGATACCTGTGGATTCCCAAGGAGCCCTACGCGCAGCTGGTCTTCCAGCCCGAGACACGTGAAGAACCCTCCCTGTTCAGCCTGCCCGGCGAAACCGAACCGGTCGAGAACCTGCGCTACTTCACTCAGATTAGCCGCATCATCCACGAGCTTGCGCGCCTGCTGCACTACGAGATGGAAGAGCACGGCCAGCTGAAGGTCTATGAAGAGATTGAGCTGCCGCTACTCTACGTGCTTGCCGACATGGAGCAGGCCGGCATCGCCGTCTCCGATGCGCTCCTGACCGAGCTGCACGAAACCTTCTCGGCACGTGCCAATCAGGCGCAGGAATCCGCCCGAGCCATCATCGGTGGGGAGGTCGCCACCGAGGACGGCGAGGAGCCGCTGAACCTCGCCTCCGTCAAGCAGCTGCAGACCGTGCTCTTCGAGACCCTCGGCCTGCCGCACACCCGCAAGATTAAGTCCGGCTACTCGACCGACGCCGAATCCGTCACCGAGCTGCTCTCCAAGATCTCGCCCGAATCCGATGGCGCAGCGTTCCTGGGGGCGCTCATCGCCTACCGCGACAACATCAAGCTCGCCCAGACCGTCGAGGGCCTGCAGAAGGCCGCCACCGAGGACGGACGCGTGCACACCACCTTCCAGCAGGGTGCCGCATCCACCGGCCGACTCTCCTCGACCGCGCCGAACCTGCAGAACATCCCGATTCGCACCGAGGAGGGCCGCCGCATCCGCGGTGCCTTCATCGTGGCTCCCGAGCCCATCGACGGCGTGGAGTACGAGGGTCTGCTCACCGCCGACTACTCGCAGATCGAAATGCGCATCATGGTGCACCTGGCCGCCGACGAGAAGCTCATCGCAGCCTACGAAGCGGGGGAGGACCTGCACCGCTACGTCGGTTCCGAGGTCTTCGGCGTCGCCCCCGAGGACGTCACCCCCGAGCAGCGTTCCAAGGTGAAGGCTATGTCCTACGGCCTGGCGTACGGCCTGTCCCGCTTCGGCCTCGCCAAGCAGCTGAATATCAGCTCCGACGAGGCGGGCGAACTGCGCACCAACTACTTCAAGCGCTTCGGACGCGTGGGACGATTCCTGCGCGGTGTGCTCAAGCAGGCGCACCAGGATGGCTACACCGAAACCATTTTTGGCCGCCGCCGCGTGCTACCCGACCTGGACTCGCCCAACCGTGTACGCCGCGAAGCCGCCGAGCGTGCCGCCCTCAACGCCCCGATTCAGGGCACCGCCGCGGATATCATCAAGATCGCCATGATCAACATTCACCGCCGCCTGCGCGAGGAGGGCCTGAAGACCCGCATGCTGCTGCAGGTGCACGACGAAATTATCCTCGAAGTCGCCACCGGTGAGCGTGAAGCCGCCGAACGCGTGCTCGTCGAGGAGATGAGCGGTGCCGCCAGCCTGCGTGTTCCTCTGGATGTGCAGGTCGGCTGGGGTAAGTCCTGGCAGGAGGCGGGCCACTAGGCTCAGCTCCTCAGTTCCCGCTTGGAAAAGCTGGGACGCTTGGGTTCCGCTTGGAAAAGTGGCACTCAGCTTTGCTCCGCACGGAAAGCGGTATTCGTCCTCGTTCCTACAGGGGACCCGCCCTCGCTTCGCTTCGGGCACCCTGATGTCACTTCGGACGATACCGCCTTTCCGCGCTGGGATACTGTGCGGGTGCGGCCGCGTTTTCCGGATGCGCCCTCAGGGTGTCTCAGCCCGGACGCTCTCCGCAGCGAAGCAAGGAGGGGCGGAGCGTCCGGGTGACGGGTGCCCCTGCGTAGGCGCGGAGGAAATATGCGGCGCCCCGCCCCTCCCATAGTGAGAGGAACGAGGACGAACGCCGTACCCTCCGCAAACCCCACTGCAACCCCCTCCGCAAACCACAACTCTAAAACCGCAAATAAGTACGGGAATTCCGGGCGCGCATCCATTGACGACACGCCCGGGATTCCCGTACACTGTTAATCGCGTGTACCAAAGTACGGGTTTTTGCACCCGTTTTGCGGGAATAACCTTCCGGAAAAACGAGTTATATCTTCCGTACACCCGCTGAAGCGTCTTCGCCTCGGCGGCGGTACACATTGTAAGTATCCGTCAGCTCGACGTTTCCTCACCCCAATCATGGTGTTCGCGGCCCTATGCCGTGCGTACCGGGGTGAAAAAGTGAGCCGGCCGGCGCCTCCGCACGGGGGAGTCGAACGGCGAACCGGAGGCGTCGACCTATTAGAAATCCAATTGGAGCCCTCACTACATGAGCACCAACATCCCTCAGGTCGCAATTAACGACATCGGCGACGAGCAGGCATTCCTCGAGGCTGTCGACAAGACCATTAAGGTCTTCAACGACGGCGATCTCGTCTCCGGCCAGGTCGTCAAGATCGACCACGATGAGGTTCTGCTCGACATCGGTTACAAGACCGAAGGCGTCATCCCCTCCCGCGAGCTGTCCATCAAGCACGATATCGACCCCTCCGAGGTCGTCGAGCTCGGCTCCGAGGTTGAGGCACTCGTCCTCACCAAGGAGGACAAGGAAGGTCGCCTGATCCTCTCCAAGAAGCGCGCACAGTACGAGCGTGCATGGGGCGACATCGAGAAGATCAAGGAAAACGACGGCGTCGTCACCGGCACCGTTATCGAGGTTGTCAAGGGCGGCCTCATCCTCGACATCGGTCTGCGCGGCTTCCTGCCCGCATCCCTCGTCGAGATGCGCCGTGTCCGCGACCTCGCTCCCTACATCGGCCAGCAGCTCGAAGCTAAGATTATCGAGCTGGACAAGAACCGCAACAACGTTGTTCTGTCTCGCCGTGCATACCTGGAAGAGACCCAGTCCGCAGTCCGCTCCTCCTTCCTCAACGAGCTGGAGAAGGGTCAGGTCCGCGAGGGCGTTGTCTCCTCCATCGTCAACTTCGGTGCATTCGTGGACCTGGGTGGCGTGGACGGTCTGGTTCACGTTTCCGAGCTGTCCTGGAAGCACATCGACCACCCCTCCGAGGTTGTCGAGGTTGGCCAGCCCGTCACCGTCGAGGTTCTCGAGGTGGACCTGGACCGCGAGCGCGTCTCCCTGTCGCTCAAGGCAACCCAGGAAGACCCGTGGCAGGCATTCGCCCGCACCCACGCTCTGGGCCAGATTGTTCCCGGCAAGGTCACCAAGCTCGTTCCCTTCGGTGCATTCGTGCGCGTTGAGGACGGCATCGAGGGCCTCGTCCACATCTCCGAGCTGGCAACCCGCCACGTTGACCTGGCTGAGCAGGTCGTCTCCGTTGGTGAAGAGGTCTTCGTCAAGATCATCGACATCGACATGGACCGCCGCCGCATCTCCCTGTCCCTCAAGCAGGCAAACGAGGGCGTTGACCCCAACGCTACCGAGTTTGACCCCGCTCTGTACGGCATGGCTGCAGAGTACGACGAGGCCGGCAACTACAAGTACCCCGAGGGCTTCGACCCCGAGGCTAACGAGTGGCTGGAAGGCTTCGACGCACAGCGCGAGGCTTGGGAAGCACAGTACGCAGAGGCACAGGCTCGCTTCGAGGCTCACAAGGTTCAGGTTGCTAAGGCTCTCGAGGCTGACGCAGAAGCTGCAGCAGCAGCTCCCGCAGCAGCTGAGCCCGCACCGACCTCCTACTCCTCCGAGGAGCCCGCATCCGCAGGCACCCTCGCATCGGATGAGGCACTGGCTGAGCTCCGCAAGAAGCTGACCGGCAACTAATCTGCCGCTCAGATGAGCACTCATCAGGCGTAATAGCCGATAGGTAACCCCCGCGTGGGGTGCCTAGAGCAGGGGAACCCCCTCATCTCCCGTTTGGGAGGTGAGGGGGTTCTTTGCATTACCGGGAGGTTGGGTTCCGGGGTAGGTTTTGGGTGCCGGGTGCTGGGGGCTTTAGGCGGCGGTCATTTGCGCCCAGACGGCACGCACCTGCTCGGCGGTCTCCTCCAAAGAACCGCCGTTATCAATCACCCAGGTGGCGACCGCCTCACGCTGCTCGTCGGTAGCCTGCGCGGCGATGCGGGCGCGCGCATCCTCCTCACTCATGCCGCGCGAGGACACGAGGCGCTGCAGGCGAGTTGCCAGGGGAGTGCGCACCACAACCACGCCGTCAAAGGCGGACGGGTCACCGGTCTCCACGAGCAGGGGAATATCCTCCAGCACCACGCCGCTGAACCCGGGGGCGGACTGCGCCTGCTCCACCAGCTGCGCGGCGCGCTCACGAATGGCCGGATGCACGATCGCGTTCAGGCGCAGGCGTGCCTGCTCGTCGCTAAACACGATGCGCGCCAGGGCGGGGCGGTTGAGACGGCCGTCCTCATCCAGCAGGTGCTCGCCGAACTCGGCGACCGTGCGGGCGAGCACCGCCTCGCCGGGTTCCATGAGGGAGCGGGAGATGGCGTCCGCATCGATGAGGAACGCGCCCTGCTCCACGAAGAGGGAGGCGATGGTGCTCTTGCCGCTGCCGATACCGCCGGTGAGGGCGTAACGGCACAGGCTGGTAGAAGCGGGGGAGGAAGACTGGGACATGGACGGTGCTCCTGACGGGCTGTGCCACAATAGATAGGTACTGATCAGAGGAGGATACATGCAGGAAGAAACTCGCGCCAACCGCTACCTTGTGCCGCGCGGCGATGAGCCCTATGAGAGCCTCCTCGAAATTAAGCGTAGCGAATTTATTGGTCACATCAAGCGCGTGAGCGCCGTCGAGGAGGCGCGCGCATACATCGAGTCGGTGCGTAAGACCTACCACGACGCCCGTCACGTGTGTTCGGCGTTCATTATTGGTGCTGACCGCGATATTCAGCGTTCCTCGGATGACGGTGAGCCTGCCGGTACCGCCGGTGTGCCGATGATGCAGGCGCTACTGGCGCGCCAGACCCGCGAAGACGGCACCACCGACCTCTCCGATGTGGTGGCCGTGGTCGTGCGCTACTTCGGCGGCATTAAGCTCGGTGCCGGTGGTCTGGTGCGCGCCTACACGGATGCGGTGGTGCAGACCCTGGACGGTGCGCTATTCGACTCGCGTGAGCGTCTGCGCGTGGGTGAGGTTCCTAGCGCGCACGCGGAGGCGGGCCGCCTGGAGAACGAGATGCGCGCCGCGGGCCTGAACGTGTTGGGTACCGAGTACGGTGCGGAGGGCGCGGTCATCTCGGTGGGCGTGTTTGACCGCGCTGAGGAGCTGTCGCGTGCGGAGGAGCTGGTGGTGAGCTTGAGTTCCGGTGCGGCGAGCGTGACCTGGGGTGACACGCAGTGGGTGGATCTGCCGGTCTAGGTTGCCGCTCCCTAGATTCCCGGTCTTAGATTTCCGGGCTAGAGCGCCCGTGTAAAGCCCTCAAAACCCAAAAGATAGCTTAACCTTAGTTAATAGTTACTCTAACCCTAGTAATTGCCCGTCGTTGTTGATAGGGTAGAGGGAGTGCTAAAAACTCATCCAATATCTGAGGTCGTGATAGTGTGGCGCAGCAGGGCATCATCCCCAATGGAGTAGAGGAACCCGCTAACGCAATGGGAGGGGCGGCAACCCTCACACATCGGCAGGGGAGCGCGGGAGCTCCCGCCCAACTTGAGCCGGCAACCGTCGCGCAGCTCCTCGACGCCTACCGTCAGCAGAACCTCGGCACCCTCCTGGGCGTGCTCACCCGCCGCCCTGGCGAGTTCGCCCGCCAGCTAGGCCGGCTCAGCCGCCTCTTCCCCCAGCACGTGGCGGCCATCGCCGAGGCCTTCGCCTCCGTGGGCCGAACGCTGCCTCTCGACGAGCTCGTGCGTCTGCACAACCGCTACTCAAACGCCGCCCGCGGGGTGGGGGAGAAGCTCAGCCTCGACAATTCGCGGGTGCTGCACCTCATCCAGGCTCCGGCGCTCAGCCGTGAGGGGGCCGGGCACCTGCTCATGGCCATCGAACTCTGCATGGCCGGCCGTCTGCGTGGCCTGACCGTTTCCATGCCCTCCACCGAGGCGTTTGCCCCCGCCGAACAATCCTCGAGCCTCGGCTCCTGCAACCCCGCCCTGAACGGTGCCCTCAACGCCTTTGAACCGATCGGGTGGGAGCCGTTCCCCCTGGACGGCAGCGAAGTGCTGCTCGCGACCGGTGTGCGCGATATCCCCGACGGCTACGAGCTGTCCCTCTGGCTGCTCGACGACGACTACCAGTGCCGTGCCCGCGTGGAGCGAGGCGCCCCGCAGGTGTGCGTGGCCAGCTTCTACGACGAGGAGCTGACCAGCCGCACCGTGGATGCCTCCGGGGTCACCGAGAACTACCGCATCGAGGAGTTTGCCGAGCTGGACTACCTGAACGCCATGGACCGGCAGGTGCGCTACGTGGCCGTGACCGCGAAAACGGGAGAACCCCTCCCAACCTCGCTGGATGTTCCTGAGCCTTCGGGCGCGGCCTCCCTGAGCCCCTTCGTGGGTGGACGCTTCGTCCTGCCCGATGTACGCACGGCAGAGGTGACCTCCGCCGGAGGCCTGCGGACCCTCACCCACAGCGGCATGCTTCCGGTCTTGCACGCCCCCGGCCGCACCGTATGCGCGGTGATCGACCTGTACAAGCACCGCATTAACACCCCGGGGGTGGGTATTCCCGCGGGCCTGAGCGTGGAGGATGAAGAACGCACAATGCAGCTGATCTTGAGCACCCTGAACGGCTACCTGCCGCTGACGAACCGGGCGCTGATGAGCCTCGCCGGAGCCACCGTGGAGGTGCGCTAAATCCTTACCTGCGAGGTGCCCCACTGGCATGTACCCACTGGCGCATAGCCACCTGTGGGTAGAGGGTATCGTGGCGAGCGCATTGTGCGTCATCGTATTGCGCCAGTAGAAAAGGGCGACCAATCCGGGCGCGCATTGGGCGGCTTTCCCCTAGGATGGATACATGAGTTACGCACCTGAGATTAACCGCATTGTCGCCCCCTTTGAGGTGGTCAGCCCCTTCCAGCCCGCGGGCGACCAGCCCAAGGCCATCGCCGAGCTCACCGAGCGCGTGCAGAACGGTGAGAAGGACATCGTGCTGATGGGTGCCACCGGTACCGGTAAGTCCGCAACGGCCGCCTGGCTGATTGAGGCGGTGCAACGTCCGACCCTGGTGCTCGTGCAGAACAAGACCCTGGCGGCGCAGCTGGCGAATGAGCTGCGCGAGCTGCTGCCGAATAATGCGGTGGAGTACTTCGTCTCGTACTACGACTACTACCAGCCTGAGGCGTACGTGCCGCAGACCGATACATTCATTGAGAAGGACTCCTCCATCAACGAGGAGGTGGAGCGTCTGCGCCACTCGGCGACAAACTCCCTGCTGACTCGCCGTGACGTGGTGGTGGTTGCGACCGTGTCCTGCATTTACGGTCTGGGCACGCCCGAAGAGTACATTGAGCAGATGGTGACTCTGCGTCGCGGTGAGGAGATTGACCGCGACGAGCTGCTACGCCAATTCGTGGCGATGCAGTACGCGCGTAACGACATGGACTTTCACCGCGGCACGTTCCGTGTGCGCGGCGATACCGTCGAAATCATCCCCATGTACGAGGAGAACGCGATCCGCATTGAGTTCTTCGGTGATGAGATTGAGGCGATTTACACCCTGCACCCGCTGACCGGCGAGGTAATTCGCGAGGAAGAAGAAATGTATGTCTTCCCCGCAAGCCACTACGTTGCCGGCCCGGAGCGCATGGCGAAGGCTATTACCTCCATTGAGGATGAGCTGCGTGAGCGCCTGCAGACCCTCGAGTCCCAGGGCAAGCTGCTTGAGGCGCAGCGTCTGCGTATGCGCACCATCTACGACCTGGAAATGATGGAGCAGATGGGCTTCTGTAATGGCATTGAGAACTACTCGCGCCATATTGACGGTCGTGCCCCCGGTAGCGCCCCGAACTGTCTGCTGGATTATTTCCCGGATGATTTTCTGCTGATTATTGATGAGTCGCACGTGACGGTCCCGCAGATTGGTGCCATGTACGAGGGTGATATGTCGCGTAAGCGCACCCTGGTGGAGCACGGTTTCCGCCTGCCTTCGGCGATGGATAACCGCCCGCTGAAGTGGGAGGAGTTCCTGGAGCGTATCGGTCAGACGATTTACCTTTCGGCGACCCCCGGTAAGTATGAGCTGTCGCAGGCTGATGGTTATGTGGAGCAGATTATTCGCCCGACCGGCCTGATTGACCCGGAGATTGTGGTCAAGCCGACCAAGGGTCAGATTGATGATTTGCTTGAGGAGATTCGCGTGCGCGTTGAGCGTGATGAGCGTGTGCTGGTCACGACCCTCACCAAGCGCATGGCGGAGGACCTAACCGAGTACCTGCTACAGCACGGCGTGAAGGTGCAGTACCTGCACTCTGACGTTGACACGTTGCGCCGCGTGGAGCTTCTGCGTGAGCTGCGCCTGGGTACTTTTGATGTGCTGGTCGGTATTAACCTGCTGCGTGAGGGCCTGGACCTGCCCGAGGTGTCCCTGGTTGCGATTCTGGATGCCGATAAGGAAGGCTTCCTGCGTTCGACCACTTCGCTGATTCAGACCATTGGTCGTGCGGCGCGTAACGTGTCCGGTCAGGTGCATATGTACGCCGATAAGATTACGGATTCTATGCGCGTGGCGATTGATGAGACGAACCGCCGCCGCGAGATTCAGCAGGCGTACAACCGTGAGCACGGCATTGACCCGCAGCCGCTGCGTAAGAAGATTGCCGATATTACGGATGTTCTCGCCCGCGAGGAAGAGGACACCCGTGAGCTTCTGCAGTTGCGTAAGAGCGGCAAGAAGGGTGCCCGCACGGTGAGCGCGGGTGCGAAGACCGGTTCTGCAACCTCGTCGAAGATTGCCACGAGCACCCCGGAGTCGGAGGAGCTTCTCGCCCGTGCGGAGGCGCGCGTTCGTGCCGACGGCCTGGCGACGGCACCCGCCGAGGATCTGCTGGATTTGATTGAGCAGATGAACGAGCAGATGCGCGTGGCCGCGGAGAACCTGCAATTTGAGTTGGCGGCGCGTCTGCGTGATGAGCTTGCCGATTTGAAGAAGGAGCTGCGCCTGATGAAGGAGGCGGGTCACGCCTAAACCCGGTGCTCTAAACACCGTGCTCTAGCCCGGTGTTTAGGGGTCTGACTTGGGTTTTTCGCCATGAGATAATTCATTGCTCGTGAAGTTCCACTGAGTGCAGATACATACTGTACACTATCAAAGTGTTTTACGTGTCAAATAACACCGTGATGCTTCCGAACGATAAAGAAAAATCTGTGACTATTTCTCATAACTCTTCAGACGCACACACTACGAGAGCTCGTTCCGTTACCCGCCGCAACCTCACCCGCCGCAACCTCACCCGCGGCGCGCTCTGGGCTGCGCCCGCTATTGCCGCATCCACAGCGGTACCCGCATTCGCTGCTTCGGCTGATGATTGCAAGACGGTACACGGCCCGGACTTCACCCAGGTCGGCGGCTGGATGATTATCAACCCCGCCAGTGGCGCCCTGCAGTCGCGCACCAAGAACAAGCCCGTGACTGCGCCGGTGACCGGTCAGGCGTGGTGGTCCATGGAGAATGCAACCTCCCCGAACCCCGCAACGATCCGCCTCATGTCCGTATACGAGGCGACTCACGGCCCCGAGGGCGACCTCAACCTGAACTGCGGTGAGTTCGTGATGACCTACAACGTCTCCGCGCTGGAGGCAAGGACCGGCACCACGCACCTGCACCCGTCCATGGATATTTACTTCTTCTCGCCCGAGGGCGAAATCATTGACCGCCAGGTCTTCACGACCGACCCGACCGGCAAGGCAACCGTCATGACCCGCAACGGCAAGACTCAGACCGTTCAGGGTCAGGTCATTCCCTTTGCGTCGAGCGTGAATGATAAGGCGACCGGCATCTCCGCGCGTTTTGCCCTGCGTGGCGATAAGCTCATGGAAGGCATGTACCAGTTCGAGGTGGTTATTACCGTGCCGACGATTCGTGAGAACGGCAAGCTTGATACGAACAAGCAGGTCAACGCGATTGCTTTCACCCCGCCGACCTTCAACATGGTCTCCTAATTGAATCTCCTCACTAAATGAAAAGTAGCCCTCCCCGTAATAGTTCACGGGGAGGGCTACTTTGATGTGGGCTTGCTACGCGGTGCTGGTCTACGCGTGCTGGTCTACGCGTGTTGGCCTGCGCGGTGCCGGCCAGCAATGCGCCGCGTTCTACACTGTGCCTTTTACACGTCGCCGTTCTCTAGTGCGCCCTTCTTCAGCTCGGCGGCATCGTAGCGCTCGCGGGCTTCGAGTACCGCCTGCATATTGTCCTGCGCCCAGTGGCGCAGGGCGGCCATCGGCTCAATGAGGGTCGTACCGAGCGCGGTCAGTTCGTAGTCCACGCGCGGCGGAATGGATGCGGTGACCCGGCGCTCCACCAGGCCGTCGCGTTCCATGGAGCGAAGGGTCTGGGTGAGCACCTTGGGGGAGACGCCCTGAATCATCGCCTTGAGTTCGCCGAAGCGGGCGACGGGCTGCTCGGAGAGCGCCGCAACAATGAGCGGGGTCCACCGGTCGGTGAGGTGGCGCATCACGGTGCGGGAGGGGCAGGATCGGGCGAGGATGTTGGCGGGCAGGTCATCCTGCGGGGTGCGGGTGGTTTCTATGGTTTCGCGTGTGGGGGAGGTGAGCGTGGTGGTCATAGCTGCTGTCTTTTCAATCTGCTGAGGGGCTGTTTTATGGGGGTGGTGAGGGGTGCGAAAAATATTTTTAAATATTTTCCACACATCCCTAATAGTTACCTTGAGGTATCCAGTTTCTAATAGATACTATAAAACCATCACGCGGAACACCGCAAGAAAAACTACAGAAGACCTACCCGAAAGGAACCCCTCATGAACATCGCAATCATCGGCGCAACCGGTATGGTCGGCGCACGCACCGCAGTAGAAGCAATCTCTCGCGGCTATCGGGTTGACGCCTACACCCGCTCCGGCAAGGCACCCGAAGGCACCACCGCCCACAGCATCGACCTTGCAGACACCGCGGCACTGGTCGACATCGTCAACAACCACGACGTCACCATTGTTGCCGTCCCGGGCGGTCGCGGCACCTCCGCGCAGCCGATCATCGACGCACACCGCGCACTGATCGCGGCGGCGCCCACCGGTCGCCTGCTGGTCGTTGGCGGCGCTGGCTCCCTCGAGGACGGCAACGGCAACCGCTTCGTTGATGGCGAAGGCTTCCCGGAAGATTACAAGCCCGAGGCGAAGGCATTCGCCCAGATTCTCGACGAGTACCGCGCATCCGAGGGCCTGAACTGGACCATGCTCTCCCCGGCGTTCGAAATCGCACCGGGTGAGCGCACCGGCAAGTACAACACCGCGCTGGACACCCCCGCAGGTGAGTTCGTTAGCGCCGAGGACTTTGCCGTCGCCCTGATTGATGAGGCGGAAGAGCCTAAGCACGCGGGCCGCCGCTTCACCGTTGCCAGCTAGACAACGCCAACTAAAGACTGCGCTCATTGGACACTACATCAGCTGATTATTGCAGCGCATTTAACTCCAGCTCTAGTTCATCCTGCTGGAACCATTCATAACTACTAATAGAAAACTACAGTACAGAAAGAAGACATATGTCTAAGGCTCTTATCGTCTACGGTCACCCCACTCCCGAACTCTCGACCGCTAACGCTGAAACTCTCCGTGTTGTCACTGAGACCCTGGGAGAAAACGTAGAGGTGCGCGAACTCGCATCCCACCGCGTCAACGGTTCATTTGATATCGCCGCAGAACAGCAGGCTCTCATGGAAGCGGACGTTATCGTTCTGCAGTTCCCCGTCTTCTGGTACTCGGTTCCCGCTTTGCTTAAGCAGTGGCTGGATGATGTTTTCACCTACGGATTTGCCTACGGGAGCGACGGCGATAAGCTTGCGGGTAAGACTCTCGTAGTTGCCGCAAGTGCCGGTGCAAACGCAGAAATCTATGCAGAGAAGCTGCCGAACAACTTCCCTGAAATCTTTAACCCCTTGGAGAATACCGCTGCGTTTTCACGCATGAAGTGGGCAGAACCCGTGTACGTGTACGGCGCATTGAGCATGCCGGGTACTGAAGATATTGCTCGTTCTGCAGGTACTGACCTGGGTCAGCAGCTTGTAGCACGTTTGCGCGAGCTGAACATCTAAACCCATACCGCTGGTTTCTAAACCGCGGAGGCTCTTCACTTGGGGAGGGGCTCGGAGTGGCAACTTCGAGCCCCTCTTCGCGCGTGTGTGGAGGTGTGCGTACTGTGCGGACACGACCTTTGGAGCCCTAAAGCGCCCTATAAATACCGGTGAATCCTTACCCTTCAAGCCGCCTAATAAACCGCCAAAAATATAAAAACTTCACTGGACCTTCATGGAATCATGAACCCTAAGGTATAATCGTTCACCGAGCAAGGGAGTATCCCACCAATCGACTCATCGTCAGCACGTTAGCCGAAGGCGCCTAACCGGTGAATCGGGCCGACCTCCATTCAGGTCGGCGGGAGAGACTTGTGGTCCTGTACGCACACCACAAGAAAGGCTCCCCATGGAAGTTACCGGGTTGCAATGGTTGGTTACTATTCTCATCATCGCGGGTCTGTTGGCCTTCGATTTCGTGTTCCACGTCCGTAAGGCGCACGAACCCACCGTCAAGGAAGCGGCCATCTGGTCGAGTATTTACATCAGCATCGCGATGCTGTTCGGTCTGTACATTTTCGTGACGAACGGCCCCTCCGCCGCCACCGAATTCTACGCAGGCTACATCACCGAAGAAGCTCTCTCGGTCGATAACCTCTTCGTCTTCATGATCATTATGGGCACCTTCCGCGTCGCCCGTGAGAATCAGCAGAAGGTCCTTCTCTTCGGTATCGTCTTCGCCATCCTGGCGCGCGGCACCTTCATCTTCGCCGGCGCGGCAATCATTAACTCCTTCGCCTGGGTGTTCTACATCTTCGGCCTGGTTCTGCTCATGACCGCGGGTAACCTGCTCAAGGACGAACTCACCGAGGGCGACGGCGACGACGAGGCCGACAACATCATGGTTCGCCTCGCCAAGAAGTACCTGAAGACCAGCGACCACTTCGACGGCGACAAGCTCTTCACCATCGAAAACGGCAAGCGCGTCATGACCCCCATGATGCTCGTCATGGTCGCAATCGCCGGTTCCGACCTGCTCTTCGCGCTCGACTCGATCCCCGCGATCTTCGGCCTCACCCAGTCCGTCTACATCGTGTTCACTGCGACCGCGTTCTCCCTCATGGGTCTGCGACAGCTGTACTTCCTCATTGACGGCCTGCTGGACCGCCTCGTCTACCTCTCCTACGGCCTGGCAGCCATTCTCGCGTTCATCGGTGTGAAGCTCATCCTGCACGCGATGCACGAGAACAACCTGCCGTTCATCAACCACGGCGAGTCCGTGCACGTGGTTGAGATTACCACCGAGATGTCTCTGTTGGTGATTGTGGGCGTTCTGGTCATCACCGTGCTGGTTTCGCTGCTCAGCCCCACGGGCCGCGCACTGCAGACCATCCAGCGCGTGCAGGCGCTCTCCGAGAAGTACCTGGCACTACCCGAGGATGCACCCGCCGCCGAGCGTGCGGACATCACCGCCCGCTGGCAGAAAGAAACCGAGAAGCTCAAGGCCATCCCGCAGAAGCTGCGTGACGAGCTCATCGAGAAGGAAGACGAGTACCACGCCCTCGTGATGCGTGCCCGCACCGCGCAGGATGCGCACGCCTCCTCGAAGTAGCGTCGGGCGGCCGTAACGCCTGAGCCGCCGGGACGCTCGCGGCTCGGGCCAAGCGCCCACGCTAAAGCCCCTCACACCGGATTAACTGAACTGCGCCCCGAAACTTGGACGCGTTTAATAATAGCCGTTACGCGGCTTCCTGCAGGGCCTGATCCCGGTACTCTACCGGGGTCAGGCCCCTCAGCTTTACCTGGCGCCTTACCGTATTCCAGTGCGTGATATAGGCGTCGAGGTCGG